>Ga0114954_1000063_pt1 | contig 38619 bp, 34 predicted proteins | sample Porto_4metaG_FD_87299 | JGI IMG/M metagenome (GOLD analysis project Ga0114954, IMG submission 87299) | Marine algal microbial communities from Porto, Portugal - Porto_4 metaG | ecosystem: Host-associated > Algae > Red algae > Unclassified | place: Portugal: Porto | collected 2015-02-02
AATAGCTTATAGCCATAATAAGGCTATATAGTTTCAAGTAAGAAGTAATAGCCATGATAAGGCTATGTAGTTTCAAGTAATAGCTTATAGCCATAATAAGGCTGTGCAGTTTCAAGTAATAGCTTATAGCCATGATAAGGCTATGTAGTTTCAAGTAAGAAGTAATAGCCATGATAAGGGTATGTAGTTTCAAATAAGAAGCAGTTTTATATAATTAAAGACAAGTAAAGGGAATTTAAATGATCCACAATAAAACGTGTGAAAACCAACAATTGTGAGGATTATTCAGATAACATTTCAAATTAAAGGTTATGTGGTTTTCATCTAAATGGGAAAAATAAACGCATTTTGATTCATACATTCGTTTAAAGTGAACCTTCATCAGAGGGAGTCTTATAGCCTACGAATTGTGGAATGAAAAATGGACTAAGAATGTAATCTTAGTCCATTTATTATTTTATATCCATTTTGTATGGAATGTACCTTCTTTATCTACTCGTTTATACGTATGCGCTCCAAAATAATCGCGCTGCGCTTGCAACAAGTTTGCAGGTAGTTTGGCAGTACGATAGCTGTCATAATAAGAAATTGCTGCTGAAAATGCAGGTATCGGAATGCCCTGTTGTACCGCCATTGAGATAATTTGGCGTAATCCGCCTTGATATGACTCTACAATTTCTTTAAAGTATGGATCAAGTAAAAGGTTCGGTAGGTCAGTGTTAGTCTCATAAGCCTCTTTAATGTTCTGTAAAAAGGCAGCACGGATAATACATCCGCCTCTCCAAAGCATAGAAATGCTGCCAAAATCAAGGTTCCAATCATATTCCTCAGAAGCTGCCTTCAATTGCGTGAATCCTTGTGCATAAGAACAAATTTTACTCATATATAAAGCTTGGCGCACTGCTTCAATTAATTCAGCTTTTTCAACTCCAATTGCTGTTTTATCTTTAGGGCCAGATAAAACTTTGCTTGCGTTCACACGCTCTTCTTTTAAAGCAGAAATGCAACGTGCAAATACAGATTCCGTGATAATAGGCAGAGAGATACCTAAATCAAGTGCGCTTTGACTTGTCCATTTCCCTGTACCCTTTTGTCCTGCAGTATCAAGAATAACATCCACTAATGGCTTACCAGTTTCTTCATCTTTCTTCTTGAAGATATTGGCTGTAATCTCAATTAGATAGCTGTTCAGTTCACCTTTATTCCATTCAGCAAATATTTCATGGAACTCTTCTGCAGTCAAATCAAGTGTTTGTTTCAAGAAGAAATATGCTTCACAAATTAATTGCATATCTCCATACTCAATACCGTTGTGAACCATCTTTACATAGTGGCCTGCCCCATTAGGTCCGATATAGGAACAGCAAGGCTCGTTATTCACTTTTGCAGAGATGTTTTCAAGCATATCCTTTACTTTTTCGTATGCATCCTTCTGTCCGCCTGGCATAATAGATGGTCCCTTCAGTGCACCCTCTTCGCCGCCTGACACACCTGCACCGATGAAATTGATTCCTTCTTCAGCAAGACGTTTGTTTCGGCGAATTGTATCGACAAAGTATGTATTACCACCGTCAATTAAAATATCACCTTTATCGAGGTGAGGGACTAGAGAATCAATCGCCTTATCTGTAATTTCCCCTGCATTAACCATTAATAAAATCTTTCTAGGTGATTCAAGTGAGTTAACAAACTCTTCAACTATATGAGTACCAGCTAAGTTTTTACCACGGTTTTCCTCAATGATTTGATCAACTTTTTCCTTTGAAATATCATATAGGGCAACAGAATACCCTTTGCTCTCAAAGTTAAGTGCGAGGCTTTTTCCCATAACACCCACACCAACAACTCCAATTTGTAACTTTTCCATATTCCATCGTTCCTTTCCATGTATGTTACTCTGTATTATAGTATATATACCTAAAATATCACTTTGATCAAATAATCAATCTTTTTCATTTCAATAGGCTCCGCCAGTATTCGTGCTAAAGGTTATAGGGACACGGCACATCACAATCAAGTTAAAAAATAAAGAGAGATTTTCATCCTTATTAATCAATCATGAAAAATAACATTAAACAGCTTCCGTATCCCTTTTATTGTTTAGAAAGATCTATACAAATAAACTTAATAATAAAGTAAATCCTAATCCGGCTACAGAAACGATAGTCTCAAGTAAAGTCCATGTTGCAAATGTTTCTTTCATACTTAAACCAAAGTACTCTTTAAACATCCAGAAACCAGCATCGTTCACGTGTGAAGCAATTAAACTACCAGCCCCTGTTGCAAGGACAACTAAAGCAAGGTTAACATCAGATTGACCTAACATCGGAATCACTAAACCGACAGTTGTTAATGCAGCAACCGTAGCAGACCCTAATGAAATACGTAAAATGGCAGCGATAATCCATGCGAGCAAGATCGGTGACAATGAAGTACCTTTGAATAATTCGGCTACATAGTTACCAACGCCGCCATCAATTAATACTTGTTTGAAAGCGCCGCCTCCACCAATAATTAAGAGCATCATCCCAATGTTCGAGATTGCTGTTGTACAAGATTCCATCACGTTTTTGATTGGAATATTTCTTGCCAATCCCATTGTATAGATCGCAACTAGTAAGGATATCAACATGGCAGTATCCGCATTCCCAATAAACTCGATTGTTGCTAGTAAACTACTATCTTTGAATCCCATTGTTTTTTGCAGCAAAGTAATAATTGTAGCGACTGCCATTAAAAGAACAGGCAGTAAAGCGGTAAAAACACTGATTCCAAAGCCAGGAGTTTCTTCAAGTTTAAATACTTTCTGCTCACCTAAAGATTTGATATTACCGGTTTTTGTGAACGCCTCAGGTACTAGTTTTCTTGCAAGTTTAGTAAATACAGGTCCAGCTAACACAACCGTTGGAACCGCTATCATAAAACCGTAAAGTAATACTTCACCTATGTTTGCATGTAATTCACCAGCGATAGCAGTTGGTCCTGGGTGTGGCGGTAAAAATCCGTGTGTTACAGATAAAGCAGCTGCCATCGAAATACCGAGATATAAGATAGAAACTTTTAATTCTCTTGAAATTGCAAATACAATCGGAATTAATAATACTAATCCTACTTCAAAAAATAATGCAATCCCGATAATAAATGAGGCAGTCACAACAGCCCATTGAATGTTTTTTTCACCAAACTTTTTCACAAGGGTCATGGCAATGCGTTGTGCGCCTCCAGAATCTGAAAGCAACTTACCTAACATCGCACCAAGTCCAAAAACGAGTGCTAAATGACCAAGTGTTCCCCCTAATCCCGCTTCAATGGTTTTAAAAATTTTTTCTGGCGGCATTCCAAGTGCTAAAGCAACCCCGACGGATACAATGATTAATGAAATAAAGGTATTTAATTTAAAGCGCATAATCAGTAAAAGTAATGCTAAAATCCCAATTGCTACAATGACTAATGGCATCGTAGTTCCCCCCTAATCTTAGCTGTATTTGTATTTATCCCGCTATTCGTGGGCAGTAAGGCCCCCACCTCGAGATTTAGATAGAAGCGAGGCGTGGGGGATTACTGATGATAGTTTTACTTTATTAAATTTCTTTGATAATTTGCAATTCGTGTATAATCGTCTTCTAGCGCCCTTGATAGGTTAATAAATATAGGCAATAATTGTCTGTATTCTTTTGTTGCTTCTTCTTTCGGTGTATGTTTGTAGGTACTGCCAACCATTTCGGAAACGATTTCAAAAGAATCAATTTTTCCTGTGGCATAGAGACCTAATATACATGCACCTAGACAAGAGCTTTCGTAGCTCTTGGGAACAACGACTTCAGATGCGAAAATATCGGACATCATCTGTCGCCAAACGTCAGACCTTGCGAATCCGCCTGTTGCTTGAATACGAGTTACCGGATTATCCATGCATTCGGTTAATGCTAAAAATACAGTGTATAAATTATATATAACGCCTTCTAAAGCTGCACGAATCATATGTTCCTTCTTATGTGACATCGTTAAACCGAAGAAGGAGCCACGTACATCTGGATTCCATAATGGTGCACGTTCCCCTGCGAGGTATGGATGGAATAATAATCCGTCTGCACCAGGTCTCACGCGTTCAGCTATTTTAGTTAATACATCGTATGGATCAATTCCTAGTCTTTTCGCAGTTTCTACTTCTGATGAAGCAAGTTCATCACGAATCCAACGAAGGACCATTCCTCCATTGTTTACCGGTCCACCAATTACCCAATGCTTTTCCGTTAAGGCATAACAAAATATTCTTCCTTTTTTATCTGTTTGTGGCTTGTCAATGATGGTCCGAATAGCACCACTTGTTCCAATTGTGACAGCAATCTCACCTTTTCGAATTGCATTCACACCTAGATTAGAAAGCACCCCATCACTGGCACCAATGACAAACGGTGTTTGTGAATCGATACCAATCTTTTGGGCTAAATCTGGATTGCAGTTACTGAATATTTGGGTGGTTGGTACGAGTTCAGATAATTGAGCTGATGTTATACCAGCAATTTTTAAAGCCTCCTCATCCCAATCTAGCGTTTTTAAGTTCATCATACCCATGCACGAGGCAATGGAATGATCAACAACATATTGATTAAAGAATTGTTTGAAGATATATTCTTTGATTCCAATATATTTTTTCGTTCTAATAGCAATTTCCGGATGGACATTCACAATCCATGTAATTTTACTTAATGGTGACATTGGGTGAATAGGTGTTCCTGTTCGTCTATAAACTTCATGGCCATTCAGTTCATCTTTGATTTTATGTGCCCATGCCTCACTACGATTATCTGCCCAAGTGATACAAGGTGTCAGCGGCTGATCATTTTCATCCATAGCAATGACACTATGCATAGCACTGCTAAATGAAATAAACGATGGTTTTTTATCTGAATGCTGTTTTGTTATATTTGATATCGCTTGTAAAACAGCTTGGAAAATCTCTTCTGGATCTTGTTCCGCTGTGGATATATCCGGTGTGCGAAGTGGATAACCAATATTCTCGGTTTGGATGATTTCGCCTTTTTCAGTAAATAAAACTGCTTTCGTACTTGTTGTACCGATATCTATACCTAACATATAGCTACTCATGTCCTTGCTCTACTCCTTTAGATAACATTTGTTGTGACATCCAGAAATCTTCAACTTTCCCTTGAACATCATCAAAATTTTGATGTAAGGCCTTAATCATGAGGGCTCGATCTTTTGATTCGATTGCTTTTATATAAAGCTCATGATTTTTTATAATCCGTTCAAAGTCTTCGTACTTTTCCTTGAAACGAGTACGCATTGATAAAAGGATTAAGCTTTCCATAACAGGCTTTAAATTATTCCAAATCATCAGGATGTAGGAATGCTCAATGGTTCGAATAATCGTTTCATGGAATAAGAGATCTTGATAAGAAAATTCATCAGAATCATGATATTTAATGGCGATTTTCATCATTTCCATTATTTTATTTAGTTCTCTTACTAAATCATTTGTGTCCATCTTTACAAGTCGCTCAAAGATAAACGTTTCTATAAGTAAACGAACATCGTATATTTCTTCGATTTCTTTCTCGGTTAAACCAATGACAACTGCACCCATTCTTTCTAAGCGAATAATATTTTCAGAAGCTAGTACTTTTAATGCTTCACGGACGGGTGACCGACTTACAGAAAAATCGGCAGCTAATTTATTTTCCGACAGGATGGTACCGCTTTCAATTCCACCTGCAATAATGCGCATTCTCAGTTCGCTCGCAACACGATCACCTGTAGAAGCTTTTGAAAGCCATTTTTCAGGATAAAGAAATTCCATTGATTTCGCCATAAATTCACCTCATGTTAATCAAGTATACTTGTATACAAGTATTATAACTCGGATTTTTAATTATGCAAGCGCTTTTATTGTTTGCTTTGGTTCTTTTAGAGGAAAGCCCCATAATTATTAAGCTAACAAATCGAGTCACCCCAAAAACTATTATTGTTGATGAAGAAGATCTAGGGAATGGAAAACTGAAGAATACGCTATCCAAGGACTTACATCAACATATTTATCACTCGGGTTTACAACTTTTTGAATCAAAAATATAGATGTTAAAAATGTAACAGTAACTGAATTTGAGCATTAAAAGCTTTTAAAAATTGGAATTGTATTGTAAAGTATTGATTTTACAAATAGAAGCAGTTTTATATAATTAAAGACAAGTAAAGAGAATTTAAATGATTCACAGTAAAACGTGTAAAAAAACAGCGATTATGTAGATTATTCAGACAATATTTCAGCTTAAAGGTTATATAGCCATCATATAGCTATGGCGTTTCACATTTTTAAGATTCAAATTATATTTGTAATTAACATTGTTAGGAGGTATTTAAATATGGAGAAAGTGTTAGCATTGTTTAGTGATGCCCTCCTACTTGCTGCTCCAATTTATGAAGAAAATAAGCAGTTATGGGCCAAATGGAATAAATATTATAAAGAAGTACAAGAGAATCACGATAAATTAGTAACATCAGCTAATATATCCCCTTCCTTTTCGACACTTGTTTCTTGGTTAGGTCAGAAACAAGAGCAAGGAATATCGTTATTAAACATTTATGCCAATCTGAATAAATATAAAATTGAAATTCAAAATGTACTAGATAAGATCATTGAACAAGAATTCGGAGAAAAGGTTGAAGCAGTTGAACCAACTCAAATTTCAATTTTTGAAGATAGTCAGGTAACAGAACATATAGAAGATATATCGGATGATTACTATCCTGTAACCAATGACGCAATGTACTATCAATTACGTGATGGAATAGCAAAAAATCATTTTGAGGAAGATGAAGCAGTAGCAAAACCGGTACTGCCATTAGAAACAAAAAATTCAAGCGGAGTTGCACAACTATCTTCACATAAGGATGAGGATTTGAGATTAGTGAATACAAACGAAGCAGAAAGATGGTCTATATTGGTTGATGGAGTCATTAGTAATATGGATGATCTTACAGCAGACTGTTTGGATACCATTACAATACAATGGTTAAATCAAGCTAAATCTCCAGACGAATTCATAGATTTTAGTTATGAAAACGTATTGGAATTGTGTAATATGCCAAAGGCATCTGCAAATGGTGTAGAGTATTATCGCGCAGAAGATAAGATAAAAATAGCACAACGTATAGCAGCTTTAGCTAGTATCTTTATTTATTTGAATGATGATAATGAAGTTGTAGTACTGAACGATCAAGCAGAAACTGGGCAACAATTCGAAGTAAAACGTGAAGTAATCAAAAGGCTATTCGTACTCGATTCTGTAGTGTTATGGAGAGATAAGAATACTAATGAATATATGGGAATAGAATCCTGTAAGATTAAACCAGGTAGTTTCTTATCAGGCTATTTGTATGGCTCTAATAGTACAACTGCTTTATTATCGAAAAAAGCACTAGAGTATAATAGCTATAGACATAAGTTTCACAAACGTTTAATACGTTATTTATCATGGCAGTGGAGAATCCGTCAGCAATACAGTACTTTAAAAAGACCATACTCCATTGGTGGAGAAAAAGGTCTACTATCTGTAATGGGTATTACAACTACAAAGGGTCGCCCAACTCGAATTCGTGAACAACTAGAAAATGTTTTAATTGATTTAGAAAAAGAAAATGTAATTTCACATTGGGCGTATGCAGAGGAATTGGATGAAACAAAGATAGGAGAACGCAATTGGTTTAAGAATTACTATGAAAAGTTAGGAATCATTATCTTACCACCAAAAGAATTGATGAATAATATAGATAGTATGGTGAAGAAAAAAACAATAGATATGCAAGAGAAGCAGGAAGAACCTTATACTGCAGATACAGTAAAACAAACTACTATAGGATCAGAGGAAATGATTCGGGAAAAAATTATGCATCAGCATATGCATCAAAATAAAACAATGCGTGAGATAGCAGATGAAATAGGTTTATCCCCTGCTACGCTATCAAGATTCTGTAATAACAAAATGAAGCGTATTTCAAAAAGTGTTAATGAAAAGCTAAACAAGTGGTATGAAAGACAAATGATTATAGAGTCTATGTAAAAAGAAGCAGATACCTTTAAATGGAGAGGTACCTGCCTCTTTTTAGTTTGTTCATATTCTGCTTTTGCTTTGAAATAAACTTTGTTCACAATATGTTTCACTAATTATTCTCAAGAACGTCGTGTAACCTCTCAGCAAACTCTTTATAATGCACTGTGTTGTATCCCGTATGGTGTCCGGGAAACTTAGCAAACTCTGTTCCGAGTTGTTTTGCTAAGTTGACTGCGCAATGGTAGGGAAAAAATTCTTGTGAAACACTTCCGCCGGCTGGAAGTACTTGTATCAATACAGATTTTAATGGTGTCTTTAATGCATCGATATTTAAAGTATAGCTGAGAATTCCCGGGATTTCATACTCAGTGAAATACGTCGAATTATCGAGTAACCGCTTTGTTAGTACATCTTTCGATGATCTGAAATTGGTATCATCAATATTTGACAATAACTTCATAACCTCACTTCGATGATTTTTCTTAAGGTCTTCCATGAATTTTATAGCCTGATTCAACTCATTTTCAGTTAAAAGTTGTAATAAAACTGGTTCGTGTGAGATTAGTAACTGTATCTGCTCAGGATGGCGTATGCACAGATCAAGTCCGATGACAGCGCCAGAACTACTTCCGAATACATAAGCTGGTTCATCGGTCAGATTGGCTAGCAGTCGGTGAGCGTCTTCACTATGTGTGTTCACATGAAAATCCTCAGTCTTATTCGCGAGATTGCTACGGGAATGACCACGACGATCGTAAGTAACAACTGTATACCAATTAGCAAGATGGTCGGCGATACTATGGAACTTGTCGGCATCACCACCCCCACCATGGATCAAAAGAAGGATTGGACCGGAGCCACGCACCTCATAGTAGATGCTCGCTCCATGTACTTGCAATTTTCCGGTTTTTACTATACCCATTTGTACATTCTTCCTTTCTTCTGTCATCTCCCTTAACATTACATGATTGGCGAATGACATAAAATGCAGGAAATGACTAAGAAACAAATTCGCCATATGAAAAAGTAATTAGCATCATTTCACCGGTGCTTCCTTTTTATTTAAAGTAGACAATTTTTGGTCGTTTCAATGGAGAGGTGATATTCATCAGCTATTTGATTAATAGTTCTACAGTTTTTAGATTCTACTTTAATAGAAACATTTCTTTCATCAATCAGCTTTCTTGTTCTAGAGCGTGTACCCGTCTCTGATGAAAGGTTTAGGAATACATATTGTTTATCCTTTTCGCTATAAAAACACCTATTTAGATAGAACCATATCCTATGGAATAATACAGTATAACTGTATTCAAAACGGTACGACTTTATTTTAATTCCATATCTGCCTGTATTAATTCATAAACGTGCTAGTTTGCTCGGTGGATATCATGTGTACTTTTGCACATAATAAGATTGGCAAATGTTAAAGTCAGGAGGGTTTGTATGCAACATAATAAAAAAGATATAGAAAAGTCTGGTTCTATTATGAAACCAAATTTTGCAGAAACTGATCCGCAAAAAGTGAAACAAGAAATTCAAAATGATGTAAGAAAAGGCCAAGGAGCAATGACTTTCCGAGAAGCAGGTGCAATGCGGGATTAAGAAACCACTCCTTACTGTTTTTTATTTAGTGAAAGTTTTAAACAGTAAGGAGATAACCCCTTATCTGCTTTTGTTTCTTAAAAAATCGTTTTTACTTTCATATAAAGTGTAAAATGACAATAACGTTATTTAATTTTAATATCTAAAACACGTATAACCCCTTTCTGACTTTAAGAAGGGGTTAAAATAAAGTCTTTTAATTTTTGATGTGAAATACTTTACTACACTTAAAAATACAACAATAAAGTTGTTTAAATCTAAGTGTTATTGTACAAACGTGCTCTATTCTAAAATAGTCCTTTACTATTACCTCGTGAAACCCTTTTCACTTTTCTTGTTCTTTTCGTCTCCAGAGTAGTAGCAGAATTTCGAACAGTTGGGGTAAGCATAACATAATTCGAGATAGCTGCCACTGCATAAATAATCGCTATCCTCCACAGTGCAACTTACCAAGCCTCGGTGAACTGTGAAGTTACGTCTTTCTAGTCGAACCCAGAACATCTAAATAATGCTGATTATACATAATCCCTAAAATGTTCCCAAAGGGATCGACAACGGAAGCAGTAATAAACCCCTCGCCGCGCTCTGTGGGTGCCTCGTATTCTTTCGCTCCCATAGACAGCAGATTTTTGAAAGTTGCTGTTACATTATCGACGTGCCAGTACACTACAGCACCGGCCGGTCCGGTCGCTGAACCATCTGGCGCATAGCGGCTATCAATCAGCCCCAGCTCGTGCTGGTAATCGCCAAGGCGAAACTCGGTATATCCTGGACGTTCGAAGTAAGGTTCGATGCCCAACAGCTCGGCGTACCACTTCTTTGCCGCTGCTAGATCATCCGTCCAAAAACTGACTGTGGTTAATCCTCGTAATGTCTGTGTGTCACTCATAATCGATTTCCTCCTTAATGTTGAGTAGTACGTCCCGATGCTATACTAAATAACAGCTTCTGAATTAACTTCGATTTACTTATGAATATTCCTTTCTATTATTCAAGAAAATGACCATTTAACCGAATAAAATGACTGACATTTTTAAACACCTTTATTGTAAATGTAACAATTTTATTTGTAATTAAACAATTGTATTATTACTTAACATAAAGTTTATTTCACGTAAGTATCCCCATTAGAAATAATCTATATTTTGTTTGACTTTTTTAAAAAGAAGTTTAACTTGCCATGATATAAACAATTCCAAAATTGTCTATTGTAGTCATCATCATTTATTAATATGTTAGTATCAAACTCCACTAATTTGTTCTTTAATTCATAAAAAGTGTTCATTAGATCATGACTTATATAGTGTTCTTGCTCTATTAGTTGAACCCAATGCTTTTTAAAGTAATTGAAGCAGCAATACATTTTTTCTATAGAAGAATTAACAAAATATCTTTCTACTCTTTCCGTAATTTCATGTTCTAGCTCATATATTTCTCCTGTGGGTTGGTAGATAGTAATTAGATTACCTGAATCCATATTACTCCCAATAACAAGGTATGGTTTAAACTTCTCTAAACTCGCTAAAAACGCTTCTGTATATTCTTTATCCAATATCGATAAAGAAAAATCATTTTGTTTTGTCCATTCCACTACATCTAAAAGAAAACCATTTGAATATGTGTAAAATTCTACATTGAGACATTCGAATTCATTTCCTTTAATTTGATGATTAAGTAAAAAGTGCATACTATCCATGGGCAAACGTAATTTGGCTATTTTCAATGTCATTCCTCCAACCCTTATTATGTAATCCATTTTCTGTTTCTTCACAAACTTAATTAAATTTTAGCATAAAGAAATGGTCTCCTTGGGGAAAGTTACATATGAAATAATAAAAAGGTATGAGTTTACGACCCACACCTTTTTACCAGTAGAAATATTCGTTATATGCTTAATGTATCAATCATGATCAATGTCACCTTCGATATATTGACTGAGTTTATCCTTAATTGCCGCACTTTCTGGAGTTACTTCTGCTACTTTACGATTGTGAAGACGAGAGCCACCTTCCATTTCATCTAAAGGTAATGTATTTTCATCATCTTGAGGAACAGTAGCAGCCATTTGTTGTAACCATTGTATTGTTAAGTTAGATGTTGTATTTTTACCATTGATTTCTGCAGTTCGCTGAATTGCCTGTTCCTGCTGATTATGGGTTACAGTCGATGTGTAAGCAGGCTCTCTATATTGTGGTGTATGCTTCGCCCTTGGCACTTCTATTGGAGTTTCAGTAATAACTGGTGCTTTGTTGTTAAGTTCAATAGGTTCTCTATGTTTACTTGTATCTGGTACATTTTCTTTTTGAACATCGATTACTTCATTAATTTTTGCGGGTTCTGTTGTAGTAGAAGTAGCAATTGATGCTGTAGTGCTTTCCTTTTCTAGCTTAGGAGCAGAATTTCTTGAGTAATCTTGCACAGACTGATTATTTGTTAACTCACCTTCCCTGTCAGTATCATCGTCATTATTATAAAAATCGTAAGTATCAGGATTTAACGTTTGTAACCAACCTTCTATTGCAGTAGGCGCTGTTTTAGGCGTACTCAAATCCTCAATTACAGTTTCTTCACTATCAACATCTGTATCTGTGACATAATCATCATATTTAATTTCCGCATTCAATGACTCTTCACGAATTTTTAGCCAATAAGCAGCTGCTTCTGCATCAACTTGAATCTTAGCTGTTTTAAACTCAGCGGCAGGAACAAAGTTTGCGTTTACTTGTATTCCTCCTTGAGGAGCATTATCTTTTACAATTTTAGCAGCACACTGGAATGCTTTTTGAATCAAGATATCATTTTCAGAAAGAATGGGTACCTCTGTTTTCGAATAAGAGTAGGATGTTCTACGTGTACTTTGTGTTTTTGTTTCTGCTGTTACCATATCAATTTCTTGATCACCTTCACGTGCCTCATAAATTGTTTTCGTACCCATTAGCTTACTAAACAATTTAGCGTCCTCATTTGTAACATCACCATAAACAAGTTTATTACGAAATGTGCCTAACAGGATATCCATAAATCTTGGGCCATGTTCAATTGCTAATTGACTAATTGTTTGTGCAATAACAATTAAAGGTGCTTTATATTTACGTGATTGAGCAGGAAAACTTTTAAATGCTTTATAAATGTAATCCGCAAACTCATCGACTAAAACAGGATGGTAAGGAGATACGTTAGGCTTACGACGGAAAACAGCATTCTGCACGGCATATAAACATAATTTACCGAATACATCAGATAGATCAGAAAGTTCCCCTTTTGCTGTATTGATTAAAAGAATTCCTCCAAATTCCAGGTGTTTCTCAAAATCAAAATCCGATGGGCCACATAAAACACGTCGGAGCAGAGGTTGAGCAGAAATATCATTTAATGTGTTTCGTAAACCGCGAACAAAGGTTTCTTGTTTATCAATTATCTTTGGTTGACCATAGTATTTCCCTTCAGTATGATAAACAACTTCCCCTCCCCCACGACCACCAGAAATTTCAGGAACATAATTTAAATCAAACCATTCATCTACCTGTTTCATTATGCGCCAATGGTTTCGTTCATCTCTATCTGGAATAGATTCAATATCATTTGGAAGTCGTTCTTTTAATTTGAGATGCATCTCAAAAACGAGATTAGCATCATTATACATATCAATTAAATGCTCAAATCTGGCTTCAAATTTAGAATCATGGAGTTTTAACAAATAAATATGTTGTTTAAGATGGGAACGCTCAGACTGAACGAAGAACGGATTTCCAGCTCCATTATCAGAGAGACCCGTTAATACTGAACATAACATCTCAGCAACTTTATCAACTGGACCACGTACAAAATTTATTGAAGGGGTATCAGGATTTGTTGGGTCTAAATAGAAAATAACACTTGCGGGAATTTTGTGTGCTAATACCAATTTATATACTTTTTCGCAGAAGTCATTAGATGGCTCGATAACTGTAAGACCATTAACCTGCGTTCCTTTTACATCCTCTGAATGATAATCTTTTCTTGCATATAAGGTTTTAAAGTTATTAATCATGGAAGCCATATAGTCAAGAATTTGATTGGCAATTGGCAAACCTAGTGCAGCTGATTTCCCTGTACCAATGTTACCGATGATCATTATATTAAGCGTTAAAGACTTGCCCTGTATAACTGCCATTTCCCGTGTAGCACTGTTAGGCCCAAGAAAGATATCGGGTTCTGGCAATTTTGATGGATTTTTTTCAGTGAAAAATCTGTGTAATGAAGTAGCAAGTTTTCGTTGACGATCATCATTCAAAAAGGAAAGCATCCAACCAGGTATTTTAAATACGTATTCCCATTTTCCGAATTCATCTAAAAGCTCTTTTTTATGTTCATAAAAAATCTTAAAGAGCCATAAGAGTACGAGAATAATAATAATTACAGGTATTGCAAATACAAGGTGCATGATATTACTAAAATTTGAAAGTATAGTATCCTCTAATCCTTTGTCATTTAGTGAAACTTCTCCAGCTTTCGAATTTAAGAATGGAATAAATATTTTAGCTAATGGAACACTAAACGCCCATAAGTACTGGGCAACTATACCAATTAACATCATCGAGAATATAAACCATCTACGCTTTATCTCCTGATAGGTCTTAACCTTTGTTGATAGTTGCCAAGTATAAATTAAAATCCAAAAGCTAAAAAAGGTTTCAAGGTAATAATTAGTTTCAAACGGATTACCGAAGATACTTAAAGTAGGCAATGGAGCGCCCATTTGTATTGACCAGAAAGAAGCGTATTTATATATTCCTCTAAAAGCAAAATACCAAGCTAGCAGAAGTAGTAATGTTATAACATAGTAAGATGAGCGGGCTGCTAAACGATATTTCCAGCTTTTTGTAATATCGATTGTAACTGTATAGGAATTTTTTTTGCTCTTTCCGGCTTTTGGATCCTCCCCATTACCTGGTGCATTATTGAGTTCAGCATTCTTTTGAACTGCATTCTCCAAATTCTTGTTTCACCCTCTCTTTTAACGAATAAAAAGCAGCGGTGAAATTAAGCAATTCAGCAGAAGTAGCCAATAATATATTCTCTGGTGCTATGGAATTGTGATACAAATCAGTAAAAATGGCTTGCTGCCCATGCTCTAATTCATCCGCTTCATATATCCCCAAAATCTTTATTGGGTTTAGTGTTCGGTGTTGATTTTGCATGGCCAACAATCCTGATAATTGCTGTAATTTAAAGTGTGTGTTAACCTCCCCTACCTTAAGTATTGTTAATATACATAAAATTTCTAAGTAATCTAAAGATTTTTTTTCTTCATCAGGTGCTTTTTTTCGTAATACCAAAATGTCATCTGTTAGCTCAAGTAGTTTAGAATGTTGAATCCCTTTCGCTTGAATTTCATTTTTATTAGATATCCACCCTACCGAATAAGGGAAAGAAGAATTTATGTTTAAACGTTCAGTGATTTTTTTGATTAGGTGACTTTTGCTTAAACTATTAGTTTCGCGAATTTCTTGAAGAATATTATTTACTACAAGTGCAGAACTACCCATATTACATACGTAAACATTTAGGTTGTTTACCACACTTAAACGTGGAATATTACCAAAAGCTTTTTTTAAATTGGTAACACGTGTGGTCCGTTTTTTGTAAGTAGAAATGGTATGGTAGGAGTCATCAATAATAGAAAATAACACGTAATATTGCTTAGATGGGTTAGCAGCAGCAATATCGAGATATTTTTTTAATTTATTTTCTAAAAACGGAATGTTTTCCGATCCTGTATCAACTTCAATATTGATAATAGAATTGTTACAAGTAATAACCCAATCAGGAATTAGTAATGGGTTTCCCTTTGAGTCAGGATAAAATTCTTTAGATGGACGAAATGAATATACAAGTTGAGGCAGATCTGGTAGGAAAGAAACGGGTTGAAGTTCGGGCTGAAACACTTCACGGTATTCTTCATCTTCATATAAATAGTAGACATCTTTTGAATCGGAATACATTAGGTTGGGCAAATGCAAGTTTTGCTTTACGATTTGACTTAGCGGAAAGAGATAATCTCCATTACCACCTACAATTGCACCAGTATGTTCATTGTTTGATTCTGCTTTAAGTAAATTTAAAACAAATTGCGTAATTGCTATATTGTGTTCATATTGCCTCTTAGTAACAAATGAGGTACTACAATCAGAAATCAATTTTAATCTATATAATATTTCAGCTCCTTTTAAAGAGATAGAAACGAAATCCAGTGTAAAGCCTCGCTTTTTTCTCACGCTTATATTTTCCTTTTTTAGTAATTTCATTTTTGCCCATTTAGTTAACTTTGATGAAAAAGTAGTGCGACTTATAGGCCCCCCACTTATCAATTCATAAAATTTACGTAATTGAATTTGAGAAACTGTTCGCTGTTCATATAAAAATAAAACTGTAAAAATATCAGAACGATTAAAATAAACTCCACGATCATTTTCTCCGACGATATATTTAACTGCATGATTAAATGATTTTTTCAATTTTAAACACTCCCCTGATATGGAAATAAAATACGGAAACTTGCATAAAATCGATTGCAACTATCAAAAATTCAACCTAGACTGATTGGGTAAATAAAACATTAGAGAACATAAAAATGTTTTAAAAATATTTTAACTGAAATTTACAAAAAAACAACTCGTTACCCATCAAGACTCTGGATTTAAAAACACGTAATACATCTTCATGTATGTGTTATAAAAATCAAATGTAATAAGGATCTACTTACTATTAGAGTTCGTCATATATCCTTCGACATAAATAAAAAGACATGTGACGAAACTAAAAGATAAAAATAGAGTTCGTCATATGTATTACGTCATATCTGAGTAGAGTCCTCAAAATACATAAAATACAGAGTGAATATATTTTTGAATGGATGAAATTCAATATTGAAATGAATGTTAAAAATTTTTTAGATGTAACTGTTTATCAGGAGGAAAAATCACATCATAAAAGAAATAAGTAAATAATTATAATAAAGTAAATGAAAATTTTGTATATTTCGTATTTTGCATGTTACAATCTGATTTAAGGGGTGAAAAAATGCGGAATTGGAACACAGAATATGGGTTAATAAAAAAGATTATACAAAGTGAATTTGAAACAGACTTTTTTTATAACAAGGTGATTAATACATTAAAAAATGAATATGAGATAATTCCATTACAGTTTGCTGCTCTAGATCCTTATAAAATCTACAATACTTCACAAGTTAGTAGAATATTGCGACTAAAACCTAATAAATTAAGGTATTTAATTAACAGATACGGTGAATACATCCAATTAATAAAAAAAGGAACTAAATATATTATTTCATTTAAAGCTGTATACAAGATTTATTTAGTACATCTATTTTTAACAAAGAAATTAATTAGTTTATCTGAGTTTAATCGCTTTATGGCTTTACATGTGAGTTATAGTGATTATATTGATATGAAATTGACAAGTTATACTGACAAGTTTGTAGAACTTAATTTCAGAGAAAAACAAATGAATGAAAATGAATCACAATTTTATGTGTTATTTCTGCAAATCTCAGAAATAACTACGGAATTAATAAAAGAAATAACGAAATATAACATGACATTGACATCCCCTTTCCTTTCTGTAGACAACCAACAGAAAAATGAGTTATTGAAAAAGAAGCAGGATCATAAAAATCTGTTTAATGAACTAAGTATTTTATATAAAACTATATAGTTAAAAGAGTAATACTTAAGAAGTATTACTCTTTTTTTATAGGGTTATATACACGTTTTATTGATAAGTCTTTCATATAAGACCTTTAAATAGGGCGTATAATAATTCGTGGTAATATTCTATTGACATAAAATTAATATAAAATCATATAAACCCTTTAATAATAAGTGTTTGTCTACACGTCTTATATGTAGTTCGTATATATAAGGTGTATAAATTCAATGACCATGATAATAGTACGTTATTTTAGAAGTATTATATATTGGAATTATAATTCTAGATAAAAATATACATAAATACTGCACTCATATTTATTGTTTAATAGTTATTGTTAGTTATATGAAACCTGATATTAACATGTTTTATTTACTGCTTATATGAACGACTTTCATGTACGTCTTATATATTTGATGTTGATATATAGGGCGTTATTTCGATTTTACATTTTATAAATATTATATAAGTCTTGTATATAACAACTTAATATAAGACTTATATATAATGACTTGATATACGTCTTACAATGATGTAATATGTTTTTAGGAATAATTAACCAACGTTTTAAGGGGGGGACAACTTGAACGAGGTATTAAGTGAAAAATATAAACAAAACAAATTCACTGAAGAAGTTGTGGAAATGTTTGCAGACATTATTGAAGAAGACGAAATACTCTACAATGTATTTCATTACATAGGATCTCAAGTAAACAAACAATACCAAGAGACAAAGTATATGAGAGGAATCTCAATAAATGAAATAGTAGAAAGTGTTGTTATTGATAGGAGAGTAAAAAAACCTAAGGGTAAATCCTATTCATTAGAACTTGAAAGGACTAACATTTCAAGAAGATCGGCAGAAGGTAGTGTTGCTACTTTAGCTTCAATGTCATTAATAACAGAAAAAATTATGCATCCGTATAAGTTTTTAATTTCAACTATTAGGGGACAACAAGTATTAGTTGAATTAGGGAAACGTAAAAAAAGTAATGAGAATAAGGGAGAGATAAAATAATGGCAAAAAACTTTCTAAAAAACGAAGTAGCAGTGAAAATGACTATGGTTGGTTTTGGTCAAGCTGGAACTAGAATGGTAGATAAGTTTGCTGAGTATAAGCATACAGACGGTACAGCAGTTTATAATTGCCTAGCATTGAATAGTAATGATGGGGATTTAGCTGAACTGAAAAATGTGCCGAAAAGTAACCAAGTTTCACTAAAATTAGGTGGTTTAGGTAAGAATCCTGAGCGTGCTGTAAAGGTTTTAGAATCTAATGAAGAAGCTAAAGATAAACTAAAAGAATTTATAACGGAACGCGTTAGACCAACTGATGAATTAGTACTATTTTTTGCAGGTTTAGGCGGTGGTACAGGTACATCTACAATTATTCAAGCAATTGAAGAATTCTCCGCTTTTCATAATAAACCTGTAATTGCTGAAGAACTTAAAAGTATGGCAATGAAAATTCCTAGAGAAGAATTAATAAAAAATCAACAAAAGTATGCAAGAATTGCTTTCAATAATGCTATTGAGCGTAAAGATTTCATTAAAATGGGTATTGTAGTTACACTTCCAGTTAGGGCAGATGGGCCTGATGTACTAAGACAGGTGAATAAATTTTCACAAGAAATTTGGAAGTTAGCTAATGATCCAGCGAAAGGTGTTGCATTTGTTGTATTTGCAGATAACCAACACTTCTATGATGAGTTTAAGGGATTAAACGAAAATGAGAAAAAAGGCATTGGAAACTCACGAGACTATGCAAACCAACGCATTGGAGATATTATTCATGAGTTAAATACAGCTGCAAATGGTTCAGGAACATCAGTAATTCTAGATTCTCAGGACTTTAAACGAATTTTACTAGAAAGAACAGGCTGTTTAGTAATTAATAAGGTTTCACGTAATATGAATCAAATTGAAAACAGTAAAGAAATTGTAGATATGTTCTCAGAATCATTGAAAGGAAGTTCATTCCATCACCCTATTGACCTGATGAAGACAAATGAAAATGGAGATTTAGAGGCATCAAAGGTACATCATTTTGGGATGTTAGCAATTTTAGATGAACAGAAGAATATTGATGATTCATTTATGGATGATGCAAAAGTAGAAGTGACAAATAAACTACCAATCAATGGAACTGTTTTTAATGGTTATTTAGTCAGTAAAAATGACTTTATGGGCAGCGTGTATACTTTCTATAAGACAGATGCACTACCATCACGATTATCTAAAGGATTAGTTGAAGAATATAATGAATTTAAAGAAAAACAAAGCCAAATCCAATATACAAAGTCTCAAATTAATACAATTGAAGCGCAAGACTTTGATGATGATTTCAATATTAACTTTGGTGATTACTTTGAATTAGAACCAGTTAAAAATGAAGAGCCACAAGCGCAAAATGATGAAGAATTAGCAGCATTTATGGATCCAGATAAGATGTTTGGATCAAAATAAAAAATAAGCCTGGGATTTTCCAGGCTTATTTTTCTGTTTTCATTACACTTTTCATATATTCAATCATGTTCTCATCAATATAGTTTTCTATAAAAAGTTGTTTTCTTGCAAGATCTTCCTCTTTTTTAAACCAGCCAACCTTTTTAATACGAGTTTCTTCTGGTTGTGCACTCCACTCTCTTTCAGCTTGTTTTCTTAACTCTGTACGTGCTCTATGTTGAATTATCATATTATCTAGTCTTTCTTGTCTTTGGCGCTCTTTTAACATTTCAGGGTCTTCTGGTTCAGGTAGCACCGCACGTATAGCATCTTCAAACTTTCCTTGATACTCTAATTCAATGTTTTGTAAATGCATTTGAATCTTTTGCTCTACTATTTTCTCAATAGTCGCTGCAGCTTCCTGCATGTTTAATGGAGTTGAGACTTCACTAGTTTGATTTTCTGGAGAAACTGGTCTTAGTTCGAACTGATGTGGTAAAAGCTCAATAATTGCATCTAGCGACCACTTTTCATCCCTCTTTAGCTTAATAAATAAAGCTATATCTAAATCCAGTGTGTTATATAGCTTTTCATTTGTATTATTGGTTCTTAATGTTCCGTGTAACCCCTTTTCCTCTAGGGTATTGAACCAATTGTACACAGTGTTATGATGTCGGCCTACTAGTTTTGAAAACTCTGTTATTCGCCAAGCTTTTTCAAAAGCATCTTCATGACTAGAGTTTGTATTATTTGACTCCATATGTTCATTTGTATTTTTGTTATCTTGTTCAATCATCGTTATACCTCCTTGAAATATAATGGCCACAATAAAATGGAATTAACATATAAAGTGAGATTAACATGTTAAGTGTTTTTTTCGATAATAGAAACCCGAATACCTTTATTGATTGACATTCACATGAAATGTATCGTTAATATGTAAAGTGTCACTTGTTAACATGAAGTTGATAAATAAAGGATTTGGAATTAACTATTGTTAATATCTTGGTAATAATTCGTTAGTTGTTAATGATTATTGTTGCTATGAAATTAACAAATTAGTCTACAATATATTAATGATAAGAAAATATTAGTGATTTGTAAATAAATTATGAGGATATAATATTAAACTTAAAGACTTAAAAGCTAAAAAGTATGTATAAATGTAAAGCGAAAAGCCAATAATAATAAATAAGGGCCTATATTTATTATTATTTATGAAACTCGGTAGTAGAAAACTAAGAACTGTATAGTTAATTGGTTTCAGCAGGTCTTTAGAATGCACATGAAGGTTATTATAGGTTATTGAATTACTTTTAATACGGTTTAATATAAATTCACTTTTTCTAGGGGGTACCGCCCTTTACAAGTGATCTCTATATAATCAAAATTGATTCATACAATTGCTGCTTTTAAATCGGAAGTAATTATCAAAATGCTTTCAAGAATGACATCTTCTCCTGTTTAGCCAGTGAATTTTGCTATAGAAAAAAGCCTTTTAATAGATGTAGAACCTAAAACTCTATTTGTATGTATATTCTCAACTTTAGAATCAATAATTGTTAATGTCATGTCAATACATATTGGTGATAGTTGATATGACGCTAGCATTAATTGATAACTAGCCCTATTAACATGTTAATCTCGGGTTATATATCAATGATAAATAAAGAGAAAACTATTAATTTTTGTGTGTTACTAATAAGAAACTATCAATTGTATGGAATTCTTGTTGGTTTCTAGCTACAAATAGAGTTCTTTTAGGGTGTTTTCTTTTTTTATTTTTCAATAGAAATCTGTGTGGTAGATAAATTTTTAACTAATGCGGATCTTGAAAACCCGAAAGCTGCTTCTATGACCATTTCAACTATCTAATGGTTAATGTCATATTGATGTTAAATACAAATTGTTGATATGACATTAACAATATAAATGGCATTTTTCTCTACGTTTGGCATTTAGACTGTATGTCAATGATAAAAAAGGTATGAAAACCATTGAATTGCTGTCGTCATTTATTATTGAGGTTAAATTTCAACTATTTTTTGATAGTGTGAAAACATCTTCTTGGATAGATCATCACTAGATTAGCTTCGAATAAACCGCCACAGAAGAAAATTTTCATCAATATAGATTTTGAAATCTCGAAAGTTATAAATACTACTCCTTTTTCAACACCTTATTGTTAATGTTATATCAATATCAATTAGAATAATATTAACAACAAAAGAAAACAAACACTTAACATGTCAATCTTAGATTATATATCGATGATAAATAAAGGGAAAACCGTGGTGGTAGATAAATTTATAATAAATACAGATCTCGAAGACCTGCATTTATGCGTATTTCAACTGCTTAATTGTCAATGTTATATTAATGTTAAATGGAAATTGTTGATTTGAAATCAACAATGCAGACTGTATTCCTTTATATGTGCTGTTTTTTAACTATATGTAAATGATAAATAATCGGTAAAAATCATTGAATTGCTGTCATTATTTATTACTCGATTAAATCTTTAACTATGTTTTGATAGTGTCGAAACATTCTTTAGGATAGATCGTTACTAGATTCACTTCAAGAAAACTACCGCAGAAGAAAAAATTCAGCCGATATAGATATTGAAATCTCGAAAGTTATAAACATTCCTTCTTTTTTGATACCGAATTGTTAATGTTATGTCAATCTTAATCAGAATGATATTGATAACAAGAGAATACAATCACTTAACATGTTAATCTCAGTTAACATGTTAATAACAAATGAGAGATTAAAAATCAGTTATCTTTCCATTGGTATCAACATGAGATTGATAGTTTCGTGTTGTTTCTTTTGTATATTTTACTAGCATTGAAACATTTTCAATGTTAGCTTATTAATTAACATACTTCCGTACAATCCGTTGCAATAGGCTAATGTTCAACTAATATAGATCTTGAAGTTTTGATAGCCACAAATATTTTTGATAAACGTCCGCTTGTTAATGTTATGTTGATGTTAATTGATAGATACTAGCATTTAAGTTGGCGCGATTCAGTTGACATGTTAATCTCGTTTGATATGTCAATGTCAAATATGGATAAGATGTATTGATTTTCTGTTGATATCAACATGAGATTGATAATTATATGATTGTTTTATAGTCCTTGGTCTAAATTTTTTTAAAGTAGGAATAATTAATTTTGGACAAAATATAAAGTTATGATAATTGTTTACAATGAATTGATTATGGTTAACAAGAATGCACTTAATAGTGCAATTAATTGGTTAGTAGGGTATATATACTGTATCAAAAAAATTCAGCAGAGAAACATTAGTGAACCGTTAATAACGAGTATCCTTATAGCTTGGTAAATATAGATTGCTAAAATAGTATCTGATTCTGAAGAAGTTCTTGCTTTAAAAGGTCCAAAAGGAGTTAAATAGTGAGATGCCCATGTATAATTATAGTGTGGGGTTTAATAATATTTAGAAGATTATTTGATTAAATAAAGAATATTCTAATTAACCCCTAGATTAAATTTGTAATTTTTAGTATATTCTTATTATAAAACGTAAATTTTTTTATTTTCTAGTGATTACATGAAGCCCTTCGGGTTACGGATTAAATTACACGTTTGTGTGGTAATTAACCTCCGTATTCCAAAGGGCTTTTTTATTTGATTAAGGGAAAAGGTGAGATGTGATGTCAATTGAAAAGTTAGCAACAAGTAGAATATTAAGACCAGTGAGAAGCATGAATAAGGGGAGTAATGAGAGATGGTTTGAATATTATAGAACAACATGCCCTATATGTGGTAAGCAAGGATGGTGCATGGTTAATGATTCTGAAACCAAAATAATATGTGGACGAATTTCATCAGAAACAGTATTCGGGGAAGCAGGCTATTTACATATAGTAGCTGAAGATCAAAAAAGGGGATATGGTTTTTCTCAAGATCAGATGATTAAGGAACATAGGAAGAAAAATGATTACACCCTTGATATTATGTACACTTTATTTCTAGAATCTTTAGACGTGCGAGATGAACATATTAAAATGTTAAGGGGATCAAAACGTAGGATTACAAGGGAAGTAATAAATGTTAGAAATTACAAAAGTTTTCCTATTAAACCTTGGGATACTACGAAAGAGTTAATAAAAAAAGTAGGAGGGAAAACAAGCTATATTGTTGGAATTCCAGGATTTTATGCAAAAGAAACGAAGGATGGAAGATATTTCACGTTTGCAGGTAGGAGAGATTCTTTATTAATACCGCAGAGAAATATATATAATCAGATATGCGGTTTTCAATGTAGAATTGATGATCCTGAATATATGACAGTTGTAAAAAATCATAAACCAAGCTTTAAGGCAGAAGTTATTGAGCAACCCAATACTATAGAGGTGACCTACAAAATCAATGGGAAGATAGAGTCTATATTTAAAGGTAAAGTCGATGTTAAAGAATGGTATGAAATTAATTATGAGGGTGAAAAATTAGGTGAAATACAATTAAAGTTAGAAAGTAAATATATTTGGATCAGCTCAGGTGGGAGATTTCATGGAACAGGAGTTGGGAACCCGTTGCCAATACATGTAGCAGTACCTAGTCGAGAGCTGAAAAATTGGGAACGTGGAGAATTAATAAAAAAGGATAATGTATGGATTTCAGAAGGGAGTTTAAAGTCTGATATTGCTGCAGAAAACTTAGACGAGCTATTAACAAATGAGGAAAAATTAATGTATGGTACCACAGTCGTATCAATACCTGGGGTTAAAGTATGGAGAATATTAATTGAACCATTAAAAAAAATGGGAGTTAAACAGGCAACGTTCGCTTTAGATATGGATATGATTACAAATTCAGATGTTCAGCGGTCGTTATTAGAATGTGCACAAACGCTTTATCAAGAAGGAATAAGTATTAATTATGCAAGTTGGGATATTAATCTTGGAAAGGGGCTAGATGATTTACTATTAAACGATTATATTCCAGCAATAGAGAAAGTGAGATAAACGCTATTTTGATTAAAATAAGTTAAAAAACATATTAATAGGGGATACAAATGATTAATTACTTTTGTATACCATAACTAGAATGAGTGGTTTTTATAAAATTGAAATTTCTATGTTGATTATACAAAAATTACATATGAGATTCGAGGAAATATAAATTTGGAAGCTTTAAAGGTAAATTTATTTTTTACTCTTTCTAAACGGATGTTTTGTATAGAAGAATACAAAACATCCATTATTTTATACGTGTTCTTGATAGTCATCAGGGTTTAAATTGTATATAAACCTTGATGATTATCAAGATTTATATAAATATAATTAGTTTAATCATAAGGAGATGATGGATATTTTAATATCTCAGTAATCTTTTAAATTTTCGGAATAATTTGTTTTACATTTTGTTATAATCCTATATCATATACATACAGGATAAATTTGGAAGAGTTTTAAGGTGAAGTTTCGTATCTATGTAATATCGATAGTAGTTTTAAATGACTAAATAATACTATTCATGTATACGAGGTGAAACAAATGGGGAGACGAGTAAGCGAGAAGAAAACAAAAGAGCAGTTTTTATATGAAAGAAGAAGACAATTAGAAATAATGGAAGGTATTAGTAGCATCTGCAAAGGATGCGATATTTATATAGAATTGAGAAAAACAAAAGCACATAAAGAAGTTGCCAATACATGCGCAAGGAATTGTAAGTTGATTAGTAACGTACAAAAGGAGACAAAGATGTTTTTAGAAACAATTCGATAAAATGAGAAGGGAGGGAAGTAACAGTTGAAATAAATCTATAAAACTTTATAAAAGACCCTCTAATTATTATAAAGTTTAAGTAATAATAATTAGAGAGGTGATATAGATGAAGTACTATTCCATAGGTGAATTTGCTAATTTAATAGGAAAGACAACTCAAACGTTAAGAAACTGGGATAAACAAAATGTTTTTAAACCACATCACGTAACGGATAGGGGTTATCGATATTACTCACAAGAACAACTTAATCACTTTTTGGGTATTAAAGGTGAAATGCAGTTAAACAAAATAGTGATAGGATACTGTAGAGTTAGCTCTCATAAACAGAAAGATGATTTGGAAAGACAAATTGATAACGTAAAAACGTATATGTTTGCTAAAGGCTATCAATTTGAAATCATCACTGATATAGGAAGTGGGATTAGCTATAATAAAAAGGGATTAAATGAACTAATTGATAAGGTCACTAATTCGGAAGTAGAAAAGATTGTTATTCTATATAAAGATCGGTTAATTCGATTCGGGTATGAATTAATCGAAAACCTATGTAATAAATATGGAACGACTATTGAGGTCATTGACCATACAAAAAAGACCGAGAAACAAGAATTAGTAGAAGATTTAATTCAGATTGGCACTGTTTTCAGCTGTAGATTGCAAGGCAAAAGATCCAATAAAGCCAAGAAGATGATTAAGGAGTTGATGAAAAATGATACTTGCGAGGAAAGTAAGAATAAGACCAAATAAAGAACAAGAACATCAACTTTGGAAATCCGTTGGAACAGCCCGATGGGCTTATAATTGGACATTAGGTAAACAAGAAGAAAATCACAAGCACGGTGGTAAATTTCTATCTGACGGCCTCCTTCGTAAAGAATTAACCGTTCTGAAACAAACAGAAGAATATGTATGGCTATACGAAGTATCCAATAACATTACAAAGCAAGCGATCAAAGATGCTTGTGAAGCATATAAGCGATTCTTCAAGGGGCTGGCTAATAAACCATGTTTCAAAAGCAGAAGAAAATCCAAGCCGTCTTTTTACAACGATAATGTGAAATTGAAAGTTCGAAATAACGAAGTGTTGATTGAAAAAGTTGGATGGATGAAAATTTCAGAATCATTACCAGTCGATGTAAAGTATAAGAATCCACGTATTCATTTCGACGGAAAGTATTGGTATTTGTCCGTTGGCGTAGAAAACGAATGTCCCAAAATAGAATTAACAGATGTCTCACTAGGTATTGATGTTGGTGTGAAGGAACTGGCTGTTTGCTCGGATGGAGAGAAAAAGAAAAATATCAACAAAACACAAACAGTAAAAAAGGTAGAGAAACGACTTCGTAGGTTGCAACGTCAAGTTTCTCGCAAATATGAAATAAATAAGGAGGGAAACCGTTTCATCAAAACCGGCAACATTATAAAAGTCAAAAAGAAAATACAACACTTGCATAGAAGGTTGACCAATATCAGAACAAATTATCTTCATCAAGTCACGAAAGATATCGTGAAAACCAAGCCATATCGAATCGTGATGGAAACCTTGAACATCAAAGGAATGATGAAGAATAAGCACTTGTCTAAAGCTATTGCAAAACAATGTTTATATGAGCTTAAGCGACAAATTCAATATAAAAGCGAAAAATACGGTATTGAATTTATTGAAGCTGATAAATGGTATCCATCTTCTAAGATGTGTTCAAGTTGTGGGAGCATCAAGAAAGATCTAAAGCTATCTGATCGCATATACAAATGTGCTTGTAGTCATGTCATAGATCGGGATTTGAATGCAGCCATCAACTTGTCACGTTATGAATTAGCCAATTAACACCTAAACGTTATGGCTAATATGTAGGATGCGTTGTATCCGAATTTACGCCCTCGGAGAGTTATATCAAACGGTAGTAGCTTTGGCAAAACCGGACTCGTAGAACAGGGAAATAAACAAACTTTATAGACTTTTATAAGGTTTTGGCAACGGAATAGGTATGAATCAATCATATAGCAGCTTGAATCGCGATGAGTCATTAAATAAAACTATAACACAAGATTCTAATGCAAGAAGTATTAAGCCAATGGCTTATCCAGAAGGAAACACTTTTGAAATTAAGGAAATAGGAAATTATAAGGTACTATCAAAACAGGAAAGTTTAAAATTATTTCAGCGGTACAAACATGGTGAAAAGGATCTACGTGATTATTTATTTCATGTGAATGTAGGACTAGTATTATCTATTGCAAGAAAGTACAAAAACAAGCACCCTGATATAGAGTTTGATGATCTGGTTCAAGAAGGAAATGAGGGAATGTTACGAGCAATGGAAGATTTTAATCCGGCTTTAGGCTATTGCTTTTCCACATACGCTTTTTGGTGGATACAAAAAAGTATGTTAGGAATTATATGTAAAAAAAAGTCTGGGCCTTTTAAAATACCTAATTATGTGAATCAATTTAATTTAAAATATGTCGAGTTAGAAGATAAATATTTACAAATGTATAACAGAACCCCTACGGTGGAGGAAGTTGTAAAAGAGTTAGATGTAACAAGCGAAACAGTCATTAGGCACAACGTATATTATAAGCGAGCTACTACTATGACTTTGGATATAGATACAATAAATGAAGATATAGGTATGTCGAAGCCATTCTATGATGATAATTCAGCAATTCCTTTAATAAATGAGATAGTAATTGAAGACTTAAATTACGAGATATGGTTAATATTTGATGAAGTATTAAACCCAAAACAAAAGATGGTACTAAATCTATGTTTTGGTCTTTTAGATGGTAAAGTGTATTTGCATAAAGAAATTGCAAAAGCACTTATGATAACAACTGAAAGAGTGTCACAAATAAAGGAAGAAGCAATTAAAAAATTGAAGAAATGTGACTATAAAGATGAGATTTTTAATCTACTACATGAAAAGTTGAAAGTTATGGATGAACTTAATATGGCGTGAAAATATATACTCGTATATATCTGAATATTTAGTGCGACGAGTGTATTGCATCTTTTTCTATCTAAAAGTTGGAAACAAATTGATGTATTAAGGGGATAACATGTACTATAACCTCAATAGATGTAAAATAAAAAGAAGGATAAATGGGTGCAACCTGTTTATCCTTTTTTTATTTATTATGCTTTAAAAAATAATATTACCTTTATTTTTCCTTAGTTTTTCTATAGAAATATCTCATGATTAATTATGAAGGATAAATAATTTAATTACTCTCATTAATGAGGTACCAATAGAAAGGAGGCCATTGTTGTTATATGCAAAATAATAGAAAAAGAAACGTAATTAAGGAAAGGATTAGACAAGAAAAAGAACGACGAGAACGATTATTAGCTGAGGAAGAAGAACAATATGAGGATATTCATGAGAATCAAGTAAGTGAGAAATTCCAACAAGAGCATTTGGAACAACAGTTGAAACAAAGTGAAAATAGAGAAGAAAATGTAGTTTTAAATACACCTAAAAATGAAGCTTCAAATAGTAATCCGGCTCTTGATTGGATTACGACAATTCAAAAACAGTCAAGCACTTCGGAAAGCAATTTTAATAAAGAACAACCAGAAGTAGAAGAAGGTAGAAAAGCAGAGGAAGAAGCAAGGAAACGTAAAGAAGCGGAAGCACGTAGAAAAGCAGAGGAAGAAGCGAGGGAACGTGAAGAAGCGGAAGCACGTAGAAAAGCAGAGGAAGAAGCGAGGAAACGTAAAGAAGCGGAAGCACGTAGAATGGCAGAAGAAGAAGCAAGGGAACGTGAAGAAGCGGAAGCACGTAGAAGAGCAGAGGAAGAAGCGAGGAAACGTGAAGAAGCGGAGGCACGTAGAAAGGCAGAGGAAGAAGCAAGGAAAAGTGAAGAAGCGGAAGCGCGTAGAAAGGCGGAAGAAGAAGCAAGGAAACAGGCTGAAGCACGACGGAAAGAAGAAGAGAAAAAACTTGAAGAAGTAAGAAAAAGAAGATTAGAGGAAGAAAAGAGAATAGAAGAACAAAAGAGACAAAAAATAGTTGTGGTTAAAAGAGAACCAGAAAGTGATGAAATTAATTTAAATAAGAAAAGAAATCTACCAAATGAAACTAGATTTAAACAAGAAGAGAAAGAAGTAATCGATAAAAAAGGAATCTTAAATAATATGAAAAAATATAAGTACGCTATTATAGGAATCGCATCGATTGTTTTATTAATATTAGCAGGTTTTGCCTTTAGCAATTTGAAGAATTCACAGGCTGCATCTGCAAATAATGTAAATAGTTTAGAAGTTAACGCGAATCTAATAAATGGATTAAGGTTATCTGCAGTTCAAAAATATCAAGATGCTGCCTTGGAATTTGATAAAGTGGATTATAAAAAGTTAGGAAAAGAAGATAAAAAGGCAGTTTTATTTACTTATCTTTTAAGCGGTAAAGCACAAAAGGCTATTGACTTAGAGCAAGATTTTGCAGAATCAGTAGTTTCATATTATATAGCTGTAGATAATTTGAAAAAAGTAAAAGAACTCAAAACAAAAAATCCACTAATTCATTTTGAAATTGCAGCATTAGATGACAGACATGAAGAAGTTATTAAATTAAAAGACCATGTTCCACTAGATGGCAGAAGAGAAGGAATTATTGTTAATAGTTATTTGAAATTAAATAAATCTGAGGAAGCTAAAAAGTTTGCTCAAAAGGTTGGAAATAAAGATTTACTTGAAAAAATTAATAATTCTGCACCTAATAGCTCTGCTACCTCTGTAGCAACTATTAGTGCAGGTTAAGTAATGGGGAGGAATTGATTGTGCCATTAGATTATTCGAAAATTTTTAAGAAAGTTTTACTTGCTACTACTGCTACTACCCTAAGTGTTGGGGTAGTTTCAGGCTGCTCGCTGTTTACTTCGGAAAAAAAGAGCACCAAAACAGCATCAGTATCTAAAAAGAAAAAAGATACGGAAAAAGAAAAGAAGAAAGATGAGAAAAAAGATGAAAGTAAGGATGCAACAACTGAGAATTTAAATACTAATGATTTTGATGAAATCATTGATAATGCAAAACGTAGCTCAGATCAAAATTTAGCCGGAATCATTGAAAATAACAAAACCAAAAAGAAATTTGATGATTTAACGGATTCAATTGCGATCGCGGCTATAAATTCAGATAGAAATCTAGCATCAGTTATTGACAGTGATAAATCAAATAATCGTTTTTCAGATTTAAATACTTCAATAGCATCAGCAACAAACAATCCTTCTGTCTCGGATAATAAGGGTAGTAAGAACTTTGTATTTGGTGGCGATCTAAATATCAATGATGGAGTGGCTAGTGCAGATAATTTAATACCTCCAATTAATAATGATAAAAAGCCAACAACTTCTGGAGACTCTAGTGGCGGAGGAGATACAAAACCGCCAACAAGCGGCGATGGTAATAATGGCGGAGGAGATACAAATCCACCAACAGGCGGCAATGGTAACGATGGTGGAGGAAATACAAACCCACCAACAGGCGGCGATGGTAACGACGGTGGAGGAGGTACAAACCCACCAACAGGCGGCGATGGTAACGATGGTGGTACAACAAAACCAGAGAAACCTGAAAAAGATACAGTGGCACCAGTAATTACAGCAAAACAAGGTGTGACAGTATATGTCGGTGATAGTCTAAGTGCAGACGATTTAGTAGAAGTAAAAGATAATAAAGATCCAAATCCAGTAGTGACAGTAGGAGCGTATGATACAAGTAAGGCAGGGGAAATTCAAGTAGCAGTAATGGCAACAGATGCATCAGGAAATCGCTCAAGTACAACAGTAACCATTAACGTAGTAGAAAAAGAAGAGGAAAAAGATACGGAAGCACCAATAATTACAGCGAAGCAAGGTGTGACAGTACATGTAGGAGATAGTCTAACTGCAGGAGACTTAGTAGAGATAAGTGATAATAAAGATCCGAATCCAGTAGTAACAGTGGGAGATTACGATACAAGTAAGGCGGGAGAAATTCAAGTAACAGTAACGGCAACAGATGCATCAGGAAATCGCTCAAGTACAACAGTAACTGTTAACGTAGTAGAAAAGGAAGAGGAAAAAGATACAGAAGCACCAGTAATTACAGCAAAACAGAGTGTAACTGTACATGTAGGAGATAGCTTAAATGCAGGAGATTTAGTAGAAGTAAGTGATAATAAAGATCCGAATCCAGTAGTAACAGTAGGAGCGTATGATACAAGTAAGGCAGGGGAAATTCAAGTAACAGTAACGGCAACAGATGTATCAGGAAATAGCTCAAGTACAACAGTAACCGTTAACGTAGTAGAAAAAGAAGAGGAAAAAGATACAGAAGCACCGGTAATTACAGCAAAACAAAGTGTAGCTGTACATGTAGGAGATAGCTTAAATGCAGGAGATTTAGTAGAAGTAACAGATAATAAAGATCCAAACCCAGTAGTAACAGTAGGAGCGTATGATACAAGTAGGCCAGGTACAATATCAGTTCAAATAACGGCAACTGATATTGGGGGTAACAGCTCAACTGCAACGGTAACCGTTAACGTAGTAGAAAAAGAAGAAGAGAAGGATACGGAAGCGCCAGTAATAACAGCGAAACAAGGTGTAACCGTTCATGTGGGAGATAAATTAAGTCGGGGAAGTTTAGTGAGTGTAAAAGATAATAAAGATCCCAATCCAGTAGTAACAGTAGGAGCGTATGATACAAGTAAGCCAGGCGCAATATCAGTTCAAGTAACGGCAACCGATAAGGCAGGAAATAGCTCAACTGAAACAGTAAATGTGGTAGTTCTTGAGAAAGAAAAGCCAGAGCAAAAGCCAGAACAGAAAACTGCAGGAACAACTTCTAAAGAGCAGGGTAATGGATTACTTGCATCAAATTCTAATGATGTAGTTAAATAAGATTTTAGCGGAAATTTATCATTTTAGCCAAGAAGACTCCTTCCTCAAGGAACGCGAAGTGAAAGGACGTATTGTAAACGCTACGGTTAGAAGGAATCCTTCTGGAAGATGTTTTGTGTCATTGTTAGTTGAAACAGAAGTACAAGAACTTCCGAAAACACATTCTTACATTGGAATAGATGTAGGACTAAAAGATTTCGCCATTTTGTCAGATGGAAGGCCTTATAAAAATCCGAAGTTTTTCCGATCATTAGAAGCTAATTTGGCGAAAGTACAGCGTGTTGTTTCTAGAAGAATGAAAGGATCTTCTCGCTGGAATAAGCAGCGAGTAAAGGTAGCTAGAATTCATGAATATATTTCAAATGCTAGAAAAGACTACTTAGACAAAGTCTCAACTGAAATCATCAAAAACCACGATGTTATCAGTATTGAGGATTTACAAGTATCCAATATGTTAAAGAATCATAAGTTAGCAAAGGCGATTAGTGAAGTATCTTGGTCGCAATTTCGATCCATGTTAGAATACAAAGCAAAATAGTACGGCAAACAAGTCATTGTCGTATCGAAAACATTTGCTTCCAGCCAATTATGTTCTTGTTGTGGATATCAAAACAAAGACGTTAAAAATCTAAACCTACGTAAATGGGACTGCCCTTCTGGTCGTACACACCATGATAGGGATATTAACGTAAGTATCGATCTAAAGAATGAAGCGATAAGGCTTCTAACCGCAAGGACTGTGGAGCTAGCCTAATAAATTAGAGTTCGATAGAACTCTTTACTTAGGAATCCCCTTTTTCTAAACGAAGTGAAAGTGGGGGTAGTTCAAAATAGCGAAGATTTTAGAAGGTTCATCTATAAGTTTTTGTATCAGTCGAACTTAACTAATCAAAATTATATTGTAAAAAGTTCCGACTGTCCTACAGTTGGAGCTTTTTTATATGTTTAATTAATTGTATTAAAATTTCATAAATCTATTGAATGGTTTATAGCGTAAAATTACCTTACCTTCAATATTATTCAAAGATATAAATCCTATTTCTTTAAATCTGCTGTCTAAGCTTTCTTCACGATTATCCCCTAATACAAAAATTGTATTATTCGGAACCCTTTCGAAACCATAAATATTTTTCAATGAAAAATCAGCTGTTTTACCTTTTGAGTATGCATCTTTTACATGAAGTCCATTTATATAAAGCTGCTGTGATTTATATTCTATTGTATCTCCAGGTAAACCAACTACTCTTTTTATAATTGTTTTTTTATTAGAAGTGTTTTCTAGGGGGGAATTAACAACAACAACATCAAATCTCTGCAGATCTTCTATTGAATTGGTAAAGTGATTAATCAAAACCTTGTCATTATTAAATAAGGTGTTTTCCATAGAAACTCCAGAAACTTTATATGGAAAAAGAACGAACTGTCTTAGTAACAGTAAGGTAACACTAATTAGAAATATTAATATTGGAAAAACAGAAAGTAGATGTTTTTTCAATTGTAGATCAAACTCCGTTCTGAGGGTTTATAGTATTCATCATAACATAAAACTAACAGATTAAATATTCTGAAAATTGTTGTTTTTACAGGTGTAATTTGTTAAAATTAAGTATACCTTTTTTAAATTTCAATTTTTTATATCAATAATTACTGTAGCCCTTTCGGGGTTTCGATTTTCAAAGATAGTTTAAGTTTTTTACTTTTACTTTCTTTTTAAATACAACTCCGAAAAGGGCTTTTTTGCGTTTTTTGGAGAATGTCACATTGTGAAAGCATGAAGGTTTTATGAAGAGTAAGAGATTATTTTTAGTGTTAGGCGTTTTAGCTATGATGTTTGTTTTTTATAACACCTTTATAAAGGATGAACCTCAAACAGATGCTTTAACTCCTGTCAAAGTAGGGGATTTGAAACAAAAAGTTCAATACGATTATTTGTTTGAGGATGAATTATCACAAAATGTGATTAACGACTTAGGAGGGCAATTCAAATTAATATTTGATGATATTAATAAGAACGGCTACTTAACCATTTATCAAAATAAAAGAAAACTAGAAATGTTTTTAGGAAATCATGTAACTACTACAGAATTAGCTGATGAATTTACATCGGACTATTTTAGTACAAATAAGAATTACAAAGTTACTTATAAAAGTAAACCAAGTCTATTTAATTATGAAAGACCAAGAACTGTTACAAAAGTAAAAAAAGGATTGTTTTTGGTAAAACAAAACGACTTAATTCTGGAATTTAAATATGTACCAGAAATAGATGGATTTCGTATTTCTGAGATTACATATTTAAAATAACAAATTACTTGGAGGAATTCACTATGTTACAAATTAGAACTTTGATTGCTGATGCTTTAAGAATTGATGAAGAAGTGAATAGTTTTTTGAAATATTGTAATAATCAAGGGAAAATAGTCAAAGAAATAAAACCAAGTGGGATCATTAATCGTGAATATGATCAAGGCCAAACACTTGTAACCGTTATGATTGTTTATGAAGGAATAAATTAACTGCAGTTATGAAAAAGACGAGGATCAATTCCTTGTCTTTTTTATTTTCTAAGAAGGGTAGATATATCGACTATGAAAATAATAAAAAAGTGGTCACCTTTAATTACAAATATAAAGACGTAGAGGAAAAACAGGTAGCACTTGAGATACTGGAATTCTATATTCATCAAAATTGTAGTGTGATCTACAGCATAATTGATGGCAGATTGAAAAAATAAATAATAATCAGGCTTTCGAATTATTAGAAAGTGTAAAAGTATCGAAGAATTTGATTTGTTAACTTGAGAAAGTTAAATAACAGAATAAATTTTCTGAATTTAGAGATAAAACAAACCGCATTGTGATATAATTTAGTTGCATTTTTTTCTTTTTCTTTTTTTATATCACTAACTACTTATAACCTTTCGGGTTAATGAAATTACACAAAAAGGAACTTTATGTTACTTTATTTCATTGTGTAAACAATTCATTTTCCTGGAAGGTTATTTGTTTTTGCCTGAAAGGGGTGATGCTCTGTCATAGGAACTAATTATTAAATAGAAACTGCTGCTGCAATGTCAAAAGTTTTTCGAAAAGGGGTGCATATTATGTTGGTTACAGTAATTGTATCAGTTGTGGCTGGTATGGTCTCAGGATTGGCTAGTCATTACATCACAAACAAAAAGTTTTTGTTGCCTCGTAAAAGCAAGCTTGCATTTCACCCGGGTTTCTTGGGAGAGATGTTTGTAGGAAGTATTGCTTCACTTGTGGGTGTTGCAATGTTTAACCCTGAAACACTGATGGATATTCTTAAGGTGAGTATTCTTGCTGGGATTTCAGGGCAAGCTTTCCTGCTGCACAATCGCTTGGCGACGGAACAAGTAAAAACTGACGAGATTCAGTCGATTTCAAAGAAATTGACCGAACTCGAAAAAAAGAATAAGGAATAAAAGAGGAGTAATCTGGTATAAATAGAAATAGAGAGATGAGGAGATTTGGTTATGTAACGGCCAAATAAAGAGAGTTGAGTTGAGGTGAGCCCGATGTCTCGAAAGGAAGTTTTTGATTATCTAGATGATCAAGAAAAGGAAGATTTAGCAGAATGGACAGAAGAGCTTAAGAATGCTCAATCTACGAAAGCAGTTAAACTTTATTCAAGTAAGATAAAGGAACTGCTAGGAAAGATTGAACAACGAATGATTAGTTCAGGAGAGGAAGCAGCGACGGTTAGCTTCTAATTGAATAGCAAGAAATAGAAAAGCTGGTGGAGGATTTATCCATCAGCTTTTCTTTATTATTAAAAAAAATTTCTAAGAAAACAGAGAAGATGGTTGATTTGCTTTGTTATTAAAAAAATTATGAGGAGTGTTTATAATGAGTACAGATTTATTACAACAATTATTAGAGGTTGATCAAAAAGCAAGAGAACAAGAAAGAGTTCATTTAATCCAAAACTTTTTCAATTTAGGTGTTTCGGTTGAAATCATAGCGGAAGCAACTTCAGTAAGTGTAGAGGATGTAAAAAGAATAATTAAATAATAAATGTATAAGATTTATAAATTGTTTAATGCCATATTTAAAAATATAATAACCATCTATCGTATAACAGATAGGTGGTTATTATATTTGTTTTAAAAACTAGTAAATTCTTTCATTTAATAATCTGAAGGTAACATCATATATCTGGATAGCATCCAACCTTCAACCCTGAATTAATGGAAAATAATTTAGGTCAGGAAGAAGCAAAAAAAATCGTAAAAACTATATGAATAGATTTTTAGAAACATATGAAGATAAAGAGTATGCAGCGGTAGTTATTGAACGTATTTACAATGAGGATACTACTTGTGAGGATATTGACTTTATTTTAGAGTGTAAAAAGCTAATATAGGGGCATCGTGTAAATGCTTGATTTGCATGGGGTATCGCCACATACCCATCAAGCTAACCAAGTAAATTACTAGATACGTAATGATTCTTGGTTCAAAACTAGCAAATGATAAAAAAGTAGGCATGCTAAAGAAGCCTATTAAAATGCGATTTTTTTGCTAGGCAGCTTGTCTACGCTTCACCGTCGTTTTATACACAATCCCTAGAATATCAAAGACGGTCATCTTCTTATACCTATGACATTTACGACCGTTTTTTTTGAGCAGCTGATAAAGGCGATGCAGAATTTTTAAAAGTTCTTCTGTGCCAACGGCTATCGCTTGAAATAGTAACGGAAAGTAATCTTTAATCATATAAATCGCTTTGTATTCACTCAGCTCCTGCTTTTTCTTTTCAAGCAGAAACTGACGCATTTGAAACATCGTAGAAGAACAGAGGAGAATGCCGATGGGTTGTCCATATAAATGGCACTCTAGGCGTTCTCTTTTTATATTTTTACATTCATCAATTTCAAAGAATGACTTCCACGTTTTAAACAAAATTTCAATCTGCCAACGAAGTGAATATAATGAATGCACGTAGTTTGTCGGTACTTCTTCTAGCAACGTGTTCGTGATATATACATTCATGCCCATTAAACGTTTACTTTTATCCTTCATGACAATGCCTTTCTTCTTTTCACGTATCGCTTGGTTTTTCAGACGTGTTTGCGTTTGATCATCGGTTAAACGATGGATAATAACACGTGCTGGAAGTTTCTGATTTTGGCCAATGTATGCCTCGGGGATTTCTATCGTTTCACCAGGGATTAGACCAGACATCATTTGTGTCATATCAAGCTGGATGTATTCGGTCTGCTTTTTTAACGTGCCGTTGTTGAAGTATTCTGGCTCAGGGTTCTTGATATAAATGCGTGTATTCAGCTTCAATCGCGAGATATAGTAAGCCTCTTTATCATGAATAGTTTGTAAGTCTCCTAAATCGAAGTAACCAAGATCACGTAAACACAAATCACCCGCCTCTACGGTTTCAAGGCAGATGGTACCGTATGTTTTATCATTATTCTTTCCTGGTCCAAGCTGCACGTTAAGAAATTGACCACTAAGTAAATCATATTCCAATTGGATTTTCACGCCTGCCGTATTACTACTCCCGCCTGAACCTTGATAGTTAGTGGCGAAATGATCAGGCAGTTGAAACACTGTCGCATCTAAAATACGGATACGATTGAAAGTAGAGATCATGTGTGCAGAAAGCGAGTGATTTGAACAGAGTTTTTGTGTGAGAAGAGAAGTAAAGACTTCTCGAAGAAATGCGACAGCTGCTGGATTAAAGCGTTGATTCAGTCCTTCTGGGCTTATAAGTACCCCAGTGGAAACCTCCAACTGACTGCACAATTGTGTAAGTGATGTGCTAGCAATTTCTTGACTGAGCCATACGCAAAGGGCAATGAGTTCTTTTGCTTGATACTTACTAGATCGCTGTACAAAGCCAACTTGTTTGGCGATATCTTGTAGGACTACTGGAGATAAAAAGTATTGTAGCTCTTGTGCGAAAAGATTCAGTTCATTTGAAATAATAGGATTCATTAAAAACACCATCCTTTCTCATTGGAGTGAACCCTGGGAATGAGACGATAAAAAACACCTCTCTAAATCGTAAGTATCAGTTATGATTTTAATGGAGGTGTTTTTCGTATGGGGAAAAAGGTGCATTATCCCGCCGAAATAAAGTGGAAAGTAGTTGAAA
>Ga0114954_1000064_pt1 | contig 38353 bp, 40 predicted proteins | sample Porto_4metaG_FD_87299 | JGI IMG/M metagenome (GOLD analysis project Ga0114954, IMG submission 87299) | Marine algal microbial communities from Porto, Portugal - Porto_4 metaG | ecosystem: Host-associated > Algae > Red algae > Unclassified | place: Portugal: Porto | collected 2015-02-02
GAAATGGAGAGGAAAACTAAAACAACCGCTCCATTTTTTTGCATAGTGAGGTTATGTATGTGAAACGATATCGACATTTATACTTGTTAAGCTTTACTCTACTCATTTGTTTTGTCGCACTATCACTTTCGTATCATACCGCTTGTATTGAGAAATTTGACAATATAGTTGCACACTTTATTCAAAGTTTTCGAAACGATTATTTGACAACCTATTTTACTTGGGTGTCCTTTATCGGTTCCAAAAGAATATATTTTCCGTTACTCATTATTCTTGTAATGTATTTTCTCGTTAGAAAAAAGTTGCTTAGTGCATTACTTCTAACAATTAATTACTACGGATCTCGTTATTTAAACAGTATGCTTAAACTATGGTATGAACGGGCAAGACCTGATGTAACGCAGCTTGTTACTGCAACTGGATATAGTTTTCCGAGCGGTCATACGATGAATGCTACTGCTTTTTTAGGATTTATTGCATACGTCACAATTACTGAAGAGCGTATTTCATTGCATAAAAAACTGTTGATTATTCTTATAGCAAGCTTTGTTGTATTATCTATTTCAGTTAGCCGAATATATCTTGGCGTGCATTTTCCATCTGACATATTAGCAGGATGGGCAGCTGGCGGTAGCTGGCTCGTTTTATGTGTTATATTTCATAAAGCGTTTATAAAAAAAGAACCTATGTCATAATAGGTTCTTTTTCCATTGGTTCAACATGAATGTGGGCATGGTAAATTCCGAATTTTTTTCGAAGCATGGCTTCGATGTTGTCAGTAATACAGTGACTTTCTCCAACATCCATACGAGCGTCTACCTCGATTGTAATATCAACGTACGTTTGATTCCCGTACATACGCGCTCGAATATCTACAATGTTTTCCACACCAGAAATATGCTCAATAGCATCAGCATATTCTTCCATTTTATTAGGATCAATGCCATCTGTTAGCATATGAGAAGCTTCTACGAAAATTTCCCATGCAGTTTTACAAATAATAAGGCCGACAATTAGAGCGGCAATAGGATCTAAAATAGGCATTTGGAACTGTGAGCCGACAATGCCTACAACTGTACCAATACTTACGAGCGCATCTGATAAATTATCCTTTGCGGCAGCTTCTAATGATTTACTCTTTGTTCGAATTGCAATCTTTTTCGTATACCTAAATACACAGTACATAACGACAGCAGAAAATAAAGCTACCCATGCAGCAAGTACATTGGGCGCAGCTTGTTTCGGATTTAAAAATGATTGAATGGCACTAATAACAACTTCTAATCCGACCGTTGCCATAATGAAAGAAGCAACAAGCGAAGCTATTTGTTCTGCACGCGAATGCCCATATGGATGATCTGGATCTCGAGGTTTACGAGAAATTTTTAAACCGATTAATATTGCTAAAGAGGCACCAATATCCGTTAAGTTATTCAAACCGTCAGCACGTAATGCGCTAGAGAGGGTAATATAACTGATGATAATTTTCATAGAGGATAAAAATATGTAGGCCATAATGCTGACAATAGCACCTTTATCAGCTTCTTTATGAGAAAGAGTATCCATTTTAATCACGCACCTTTCTTTAAAGGAATTTCTTTCTATACATAGAGTATCAAATGAAACTCGTGTGGGTCTATACAAACATTGTTGACACTTTATAGCTTTTTAAGTAGGGGGTAACAATGTTTCGTTAAGGAAAAATATGTTGAAAAGTACAAAGTGAGGGTATGAATATAATTGGGAATCATTCACAATGAAAGGGATACGATGGTAGGTGGATGTAGAAACGAATACTTTTCTTACTATGTATTTTTCTAATAATGACTGGATGTAATTCATCAAATGATGAAATTGTGAAGAAGTATTATATTTCTAAATGATCAATATCTACATGTAAAGGATACGGTGGATTAAATGAAAGATATGTAATGAACATAGAAAACAAACAAATAATCAATGGGGTTCATAATTTTTGGATTGAAATGAAAAAACAAAAGGAAAGTGGCGAAATACGACAATACGATATATTAATTACATATGAAAGTGGTGATACGAACGTATACATCTATACTTAGGGGATGAAGGGGGAAAGGAGTGTAATTATATACATTGGTCATGAAGAAAGAGCTACGACAATAATTGTGAAAAAAGATGAAAATCCTCTGAAAAATATTTTTCAGAGGATTTTCATCTTAGTATGCTTCTAAAAACTCAGTAACTTGCTCTTCAGTTTTTGCATTAGCACTATGTAAGTGGCCTAGCTTCTCGCCATTTTGATATACAAGTAAACTTGGAATACCCATTACTTGATACTCTTCAGCGATACTTGGGAACTCATCTTTATTAATAGAATACCATTCAAACTTATTGAACTCTTCCATTACCTCTCCGATAAAGTTGTCCATGCGTACACAATCTGGGCACCATGTAGTAAAGAACTTAACAACTACTGGCTCCTCACTTGCGATGATGTCTTTGAATTCTTTTTCAGACTTGATTTCTCTCATGTTTTTGACTCCTCTCAATGTTACACGGATAAGCTAGTATTTGTATGCGAAATCCGTAATTGCAAACATTAGTATTTTTGAAATAGATTGTTTGCAAAATCTTCGACTGCTTTTTCTTGTAGGTCTGGTACAACTTGTGAGTAGGTGTCTAATGTGTTGCCTACTCTTTCATGTCCTAATCATTCGCTTACGATCTTTAGTTAAATACATTATTGCAACATTAATGTTAAGGGATTGCTTTAGATTATGAAACCGAATATCAGGAACCTCACTTTTCTTTATAAGCTTTTTCTTCATTTTTTGCAAGTAGCTGGGATGGCATGATTAGAAATTTCTTTAGATATTTATGGGGAAGTATCGTTAATAGAGTGACATTAAAACTAAATGGACTAGATAATTAGAAAGTGAGAGTGATTCATAATGAATTTTTCAAAAGAGAATACAAAAAAGATTCCGTAACTGAAAAAATGGGTTGCGGTTTTTTCTTTACTTGAATTTTATTATATTAAATTCGGTATGCGAAAAGATTTTAGATGAATTAGCGCCTTATTTGTCTGCACTTGGTATGGACTTAGGTATATGGACAGACCATGAGGAAATCTCTGAATATACTAATAAAAAAGGAGATGTTGAGTAATGGCGCGTTATAGTTTACATGGAGGACACAATAGTATTGTACAAGGGGCTAACTGGGGAAATCGGAAAGAGCATGTTTTGGATCGTCAAGTTAAAGATGCGGTTGCGGCCAAGTTAAAAGCTTTAGGACACACAGTCTATGATGATACGGACGAAGTAGGAAGCACTCAAGCTCAAAATTTAAATAATATTATTCGTAATAGTAATTCACATGTTGTAGATTTAGCTATTGCTTTTCACCTTAATGCAAGTGATGGGACTGGGCAGGGTGTTGAAGTGCTGTATTATGATCAGAATGAACTAGCATCTAAAATTTCAGCTCAACTAGCAAAAGATATTGGATGGCGTGATCGTGGTGCGAAACAACGTAAAGATTTAGCAGTATTGAATGGGACTAAAGCACCAGCTATTCTTATCGAATTAGGATTCATTGATAATGATTCCGACATGGCAAAATGGGATGTTGATAAAATCGCTAATTCAATCGTTTTTGCTTTAACTGGACAATCTGGTGGAGGTAGCCAACCACCTCAAAAACGTAATATTGTCGAAGTTGGTGGAATAGGTAAAGAAAACTTGGCTGAATTAGTAAGTGCTTTAAACTCAGTTAAGATGACAGGTAACTTAATTCTTAGAAGTGATGGCTATGTTTATCCTGTAACTGATCCAACTAGCGATACTCAATTAAAAGCATTCACTGATTATCTTGACCGTAAAGGCTGGGCATATACTGTTAAGTAAACATACTATGTAAATACAAATAAGCCTATGTAAAGCGAAAAAAAGAGGCCTACTCGTATGATGAATAGGCTGCTTTTTTATTTTATAAAATAAATTAATTTGAATAGAGGTTTTCCTCAAGCATTTATTAAAGCTACGAATATTTATAAGAATATGAGTATGGAAACAGGTCTAATTTTGGAATAGCGGAGGAGATTGTTGTGGACATAACTCAAAGTGTGGCAAGAATAGTGGTAAATGGGAAAGACCTTCCGTTCACTGCAGTTCAAACTTCTGCGTGGAATAATGGTCCTGTATATGATGTAACTGTTTCAACAAAGCAGAGAGTGAACGAGCTTTATCAATTTATGTGGTCACAGGTACCAGTTACACTTACGATGTATTTTCTTCAAGGAGCAGACTTAATGCGATTTGTAAGGATTACTGGGATTAATGAAAGTGTAACGGGAGAATATATATATCATTTCTCTTGGGGATAAAAGCAATTTAAAGTAGCCTAAAAGCTACTTTTTTATTTTGTTAAGGAATTATCGGAAAATCGTGAATGAAAAGTCTCTCCAAAATATATGAAGTGACTTTTCATTCACAAATACTAATAAATTAAGAATGTATGAAAAAGGTTGTAAGTTCACCTATATAAGGTGGGCTGATAGAGCTAGCCACATATAGTTTTTTATTTGAGGTACATTTATTTTTGGATCATAAAATCACCTTTAATAGTTAAAGTATTATTAGCAGATGAAGCTTGGAAGTGAAATAGGAAATTAGGAGGGCAATAGAAACGTTTAAAATGAAAAACGTGCTAAAGGCTAGTAGACTAGCTCTTAGCACTCACTGAAATAATTATACATAACATACTTTGTAATAACTTATTCGAAAGTGAGTTGAAATTAATGTTTTATTCATATGTGGATTCTCAAGTTGGCATACGACCAGCGTATGGTACGGCTATAACGTATAGCGGGGCACAAAGTACAGTTCAAGCTGTTCAACAAGCATTGCAAATGCAACAACAAATGCAAATGCAACAACAAATGCAAATGCAGCAAGGTATACAACCGTATTATTCCTCAATGGAGTATTTTTACCCAACGCAACATTTTACACCATATGGAATTGCTTTTACTTCAATTCCATATGGAACAGTATTCAATTTATAAATATAGAGGAATAAAATGAATACAAAAGGGTGCAAGTAAAAAGCACCCTTTTAAAAATAAGAATAGCTAGTCCAAACCTCTCTAATCAATCTTGCATAATATGTAGTAATAAGCTTGAAAGGGGAACGAGTATGTCTTGTTATTACTACTGTAAGTATTGTAAGGATTATAAAAAGAAGCAACATGATTGTCGTAATAACACTAGTAAGTGTCATGCCAACAAGGATAACCTTGTTAGGGCATCAGCATTTAGAGCTAGAAATACTGTAAATCAAAATGTTCCTGCTAATACTTTTGTGAAAGTGTCATTCCAAAATGAACAATTTGATTTAGCAAATGAGTATAATCCAGCAACGTCTATTTTTATGCCGAAGACGAAAGGCGTATATTCTATTATTGGAACGATTGGTTTCTTTCCAAACGATACAAATTTAAATTATAGAGCTCGTGTAGAAATTCGTGTGAATGGAAATGCAGCAATAGCTATAGATAATGACTTTTTTGGTCCAATAGGTTTTGGAAATGTTGTAAGTGTTTCAACAATCATTCAATTGAATGCAGGAGATACAGTTGAGATTTATGCACAAAGTAGTATAGATGGTGTTTTAAGCCCCTTAGAAGATGGTTCGCACTTTGAAGCGGCAAGATTTCCGTCTCCTACTAAATAAAGTAGGTAATTTAAAAATGAATAGAAGTTTAATAATAGATCCTCACCAAACAGGTGGGGATTCATTTTTTTATTAATAATAGTAACAGCTCATCCAAGCTTTTCTAATCAATTTTGCATAGTATGTAATAATAAATTTAAAGGGGGACTTACTACGTTTTATTATTACTGTAAGTATTGTAACGAGTACAAAAAGAAGAGTCATGATTGTTATAGGAAAAGTAGTCAATGTGATGGGAAGTATGTAAAAGTAAATTGTTGTGGTAATAAGAAAGAGGAGCTTGTAAGAGCGTCGGCATTTAGAGCTGTGAATACAGTTAATCAACCTATTCTGGCAAATACGTCTGTTAAAGTGTTATTTCAAAATGAACAATTTGATTTAGCAAATGAATATAATCCAGTAACATCCACTTTTATGCCTAAGACTAGAGGGGTGTATAGTGTATTAGGGAATATAACATTCTCACCAAATGATATTAATGTGAATTACAGAGCTAGAGTAGAAATTCGTGTAAATGGAAATACAGCAATAGCTATAGATAATGATTACTTTGGGACAGGGGTATTTTTTAATAATGATGTTTCAGTCACTTCTATTCTTCAATTAGAAGCAGGGGATGTAGTTGAAATTTTCGCAGAAAGTAGTATTGATGGCGTTATTGTACAAAACGTTAATGGTTTAAATACTGTTCATTTTGAAGCGGCAAGGTTTCCTTCTCCAATTGAATGGAGCTGATAAGTAGATGTTTTATAGAAAGTTTGTTAAGACCCTCACTAAATAGTGTGGGCTTTTTATTGTTTTTCTAAAATATATAAGCAATCAGATTTAATTTCGTTTATTATATGAGTGTTTTATGAATTAGATATAATAGAAGAGAAATGAATGGTAATAGTGAGAGTATAATATATAGAAGGTTATTGTCGAATCCACACGATGGATATAAAAAAAGAGCATACATAAAAAGTATGCTCAAAAGAAAGATAGGTTTTATGAGTGGATAATCTCCATAGGATAATATATGCGTGTTTAATGAAAATGTGTAAAGAATCAATAAATTATCAATGGAATATCATGAAATGAGTAATTTTAGTTTAGGGATGTAGTTGTTTTCTTTCGAAATAATCTAGGTAACAAAGTTGTGAAAATCGTGCATGATGGGGACTAACAATGGGATAATGATCGTACTTCAGTTACATATTTCTTAAAGTTTGGATATTGCGTGATAGTTTGGCATTTAGGGGTGAGTAGTTGATTAATTATAGAAACATTTGTAATTACTTCGTTACAAGGACCGAAAAATGTAACTTTTAGTTTTGAATTCGGTGGAACTTTGAACACGATAGGTTCTTTTTTCATGAAATCAGCTCCTAATATTCCACATTATATGTGCTTCACCTTTTGATTTAAATGATTATTAAGGTGTATTTATATAATATGAAATCTTTGTTAAGTTGATTATAATATAGAACCTCATTGTCGTATAAGTACATAAACATGTGGGGAAAAGCGGAGAATACTCTATGAAATGTATAATTAATATAATATGAAAAATGATTTGATTATCTAATGCATTTTATGTCCTGATACATATTACGGTAGTAAGAATAGTATGAGGAGGTAATAAAAGAATGCAAGAAAATGTACAAGCTCAGCCACAGCTTTCACCACCGTGGATCACACATTTTAATGAACTAAGAAATTCAATTGGTGCTGATCCAACAGTTACAGTGGGGCCACTTATTCCGGTTGGCGGGAATTATATTATTTTAGTGCATGCGTTAAGTAATGAAAAAGCGAGAGCATTAGCAACGCTTCTAAAATCTTCTGTACAATTTGGAAATGTAAGTGTAACGGTTATTGTAACGAATAATGAAAATGAAATTGTAAATCCATTTCCTTGTCCACTAGATGCATTTGAAATTGCGCATTTATTTCAAGTAGCGTTAGAGAATAATCCTTATTTTGAACAAGTTGTGGTACAACCTCAGTTCCCTGGTGGAGTGAATGTTGTATTTCCAGTTTTTAAAGCGGAAGTGATTCAATTTTTTAATGATGATATTTCAAATCTATGTCAAACGTTTACAGGTGTTGCTGCAAATGTGTTTCGTGATGTAATGCAGGATGATGTTTGTGATATCCCAATATTATTTTCCACAAGTTGCGTTATGAACAGTGAAAATCCACAATTACAAAATAAAGATTTAGAACCAAAGTTGTTTTATTAAGATGCAAAAAGACATTTTCAAAAATCGGAAATGTCTTTTTTTATGTATTAATATTATTTTGTACCAAAATTTATTGGCTGGCAATCAGTGGTAAAATGTAAAAAAATTATAGTTTTACTCAATTTTAAATAGGCTGGATAGCGTATGGAATTGTTGATTACAGATAGAAATGAAATAAACAATGAGTGTTAGGCTAGACTATTATAAAAAGATAGTTCACATATAGGGGTTTTCTACGTACAAGCAAATAAACATAGGACATATAGAAGATTTTATATTATCAACAGAAAAATCATTTTTAAATAAATTGATATTTTCACGCCTAATTATATGAGTTAGAGGAGAGATTGAAAGAAGTAGTTTTAAAGATTATATATTTCAAAAAATAAAGATTTCTTCTTATTTATATTATAGATAGATAGTAATAGATATATGTGGATTATGCTAAAACAAGCTTTGAATATGATAATAAAAAGGAGTTGAATTGTAATGGGTTACATTGTTGATATTTCAAAGTGGAATGGAACTATTAATTGGGAAATTGCAGCGCCTCAACTAGATTTAGTTATTGCTAGAGTGCAAGATGGTTCAAATACGGTGGATTTTATGTATCAAAATTATGTGAATGCAATGAAGAAGCATAGTGTTCCGTTTGGTAATTATGCATTTTGTCGTTTTATTTCTATTGCAGATGCAAAGAAAGAGGCACAAGATTTTTGGAATCGTGGCGATAAGTCTGCTGCGTTTTGGGTGGCGGATGTTGAAGTACAAACGATGGTAGATATGCAAGGCGGGACACAAGTATTTATAGATGAATTACGTCGTTTAGGTGCGAAAAAAGTAGGTTTATATGTTGGGCATCACACGTATGTATCGTTTGGAGCGCGTAATATTGATGCTGATTTTGTATGGATTCCTCGTTATGGAGGGAATAAGCCGGCGTATCCGTGTGATATTTGGCAATATACGGATTCGGGGAATGTTCCTGGGATCGGGAAATGTGATTTGAATCAATTAATAGGAAATAAGTCACTTTCCTGGTTTATAGATTCGAATCAAGAAAATCAATCTAATGTAGTGGATTTGCAGCAATCAAGTGGTATTGGTATTGCAGTTTCAAAATATCCTGATGGATACGGCATAAATTTATATGAAAATCCTGTGAACCCCCAGTATACAGGTGCAATCACTAAGAAAATCCCGTATTTAATTTTAAACAGTTATTGGGGAGGCGGCGATAAAGATATGATTTGCTTAGGGAATGATAAGCAGTGGGTATATTTAAACCATTTTGATGTGAGATGGTATTATGCTTCTTCAAAATATCCTGTCGGGTACGGAGTGAATTATTATGGAGAGCCTGAATGTATTAATTATAAAGGAAATATAGATGGATCAACATCTTACCGTGTGTGGGGAAGAGTAAAAAATGCGGTAGATATCGGACAAAGTAGTTGGATACCGGAAAAACATTTAATCATTAAGTAACCTTAGTCGTTAAATGTTTTTGAGGCATTCGTAAAGAGTCTTCTCATTAATAAATAGTGAGAAGATTTTTCATATTTGTGTATAAAAAATATGATACATATTTGATTCAAATGAAATGAATTACATATGGAAAACACACTGTTTTCACAATAACGGTGTATAGTTACGTTGCATAATAATAAAAGTGAGGTATTTGAATTGAAAAAGAAAAAGCTATTTTTGGGAACAATTATTTCATGCGTGGTACTCGCATTATCTGCATGTGGTTCCTCAGACAACGTAGTAACATCAAAAGTAGGAAATGTTACAGAGAAAGAGTTAAGTAAAGAATTAAAACAAAAATATGGAGAAAGTACATTATATCAAATGGTATTAAGTAAGGCGCTGCTAGATAAATATAAAGTTTCAGATGAGGAAGCAACAAAACAAGTAAAAGAAGCAAAAGATAAAATGGGCGACAATTTTAAAGAGACTTTAGAAAAACTTGGGTTAAAAAACGAAGATGAATTAAAAGAAAAAATGAAACCAGAAATTGCATTTGAAAAAGCGATTAAAGCGACTGTCACAGAAAAAGATGTAAAAGATAACTATAAACCAGAAATGAAGGTAAGTCATATTTTAGTAAAAGATGAAAAAACCGCTAAAGAAGTAAAAGAGAAAGTGAATAATGGTGAAGATTTTGCCGCTTTAGCGAAGCAGTACTCAGAAGATACTGGTTCAAAGGAACAGGGCGGGGAAATAGCTGGTTTTGGCCCTGGGCAAACTGTTAAAGAATTTGAGGAAGCTGCGTATAAATTAAATGCAGGACAAGTAAGTGAACCAGTTAAAACATCTTACGGTTACCATATTATTAAAGTGACCGATAAAAAAGAGTTGAAACCATTTGAAGAAGTGAAGGATAAGATCCGTAAAGATTTAGAACAACAAAGATTACAAGATACGACAGGTAAATGGAAACAGCAAGTAGTCAATGATTTATTAAAAGATGCTGATATTAAGGTGAATGATAAAGAATATAAAGAGACATTTAAATTTCTAGAAAAGAAATAATACGGATAAAAAAACAGAAATGTAGCATTTTGCTAGACTTCTGTTTTTTGTTTTTTTGAAAAAAGAATGCAGACTTCTTCGGTAAACACAATCATACTAGAATGATTCGGATAAGTAAAAAACAAAAAACTAAATAAAATAAAATTTTTAAAGGTAAAACTCTAGAAGTATTATGTAACTTGAATTAGAAAAGGGAACTCATATTGAGTTCCCTTTTCTAATTAGTGTGTGTGTTATAAAAAAGATAGTAAGACAATATAATATTACATTTAAATATTAAGAATTACAATGGAAAATTGTAGGAAAATGAAATTGGAAATAATAATCGTTTTAAAAAATGTTGATATAGTAATGTTTTGATTATTTTATTACATATAAATTAAGTATATAAATTTTTATAGTGGATCAACATAATTTGAAGAATAGTACATATAATATTTTTGAATAAACATTTGCAATATTATAGGAAGTGAAAAGTTGAGCATTCTATTAAAAAGGATGTTCTTTTTGTTATGAATATTTCTAAATGTATTATTTACTAGATGAATAAATGAAAGTGGGGGAGAATATATGAAAGTGATTTTTCAAAGAGAAGACGGAGGGAAAGTTTTTGAATCGAATGATGAAAATATAAGTGATTTATTAGCTATATTAAAAGAAACGAAAGGGATTAAAATTGGGATGGTTGAGTATGAAGTGTTAAAATATGAAATAGAGTATTTTCGTCATCCGAAAAGAGGAGAAACGGAGAGAGAGTTACATATAACCATACATCCTAAATATATGTAATGAATGGTAGCGATATCAAACTATTATGAAAGCAAAGGAGTATTTGATATTGTAATATGATATGTACGAAAAGAGAGTGTGGAAATCGCCCTCTTTTCACAGAAAACCTATAAGGAATAAATTGAATTACATTATAAATTTCTTAAATTTTGTGAGTTCGTTCATTATAATGTATGTTTGCGTTTAAGAATGGTTCATGCAAAAAAATAAAGGTTTGTAGTGTAGGCAGGGATTTTATATTCGATTAAACGAATATAATGTTGTAGTTTGTTGACGAATAATAAATGAAACTTTCATTCAGAAAGAAAGCTAGTCAAGATAAAAAAATAAAGTTGAAAATATAACGTATTAGAAAAAACGATTTCACTTTATGTGAAATCGTTTTTTATTCGCTAAATGTGTTTCAATGTGTAGAGAGTGAAAAGTTTGTTTTAAGGGAAAAAAATATAAATATGCTCCTTCTCAAAAGAACGTAGGTTCGTGTATAATTAGAACGAATGTTCTTTTTTGGTGCAGACCTTATACAATTTAGAAATAAATACGAACTTAGTAATTACTAAAAATGATGGAGTAACAGTATGTGTGAAATAGAGTGGATAAATGATCAAGGAGATAAAGAAATGAATCATGTAAAGAGGCAGAAAGAAGAAAGAGAGTGGGTTCCATTTACAGTAATGTCGGAACAATTGTTAAGTATGAGAAAGGTTATTGGTGAGAAATTAAAAGTGCAAAGGCCGATAGTAACAAATGAAGAAAAAGAAAGAATTTCTGATAAATTGCTAACGGCATTATTGTCTGAGCAAGAAATATTGGTGACATATTTTGAAGATGGCTACATACTTACAAGTTATATGACAGTCGTTCATATAGACCCGGTAAGGCAGATTATAATGTGCACAGACGCATTTTATAAAACTCACGTAATGAGTTTTACAGATGTAATTGAAATAATGTAATAGAAGCTGAACTTTAATATCCAGCTTCTATTATTTCTGATAGATGGAAGAAATAATGCGAAATAGCAGCTAGCTTCATGCTAACTGCTAAGCCCCAGGGAAAGGGAGAAAAAGATAGGGTACTCCAACATTCAATAATAGCTGTGAAACAGCCTGATTATAGTATAGACAAATTTAAAATTCCTATACAGAAAGATGAAAAATAGGGTTAGGCTGTACCCACTTGATTTTGATCTGCAAGGTCCGAATCAAACGTATTAGTCGCACTAACACCGTTAAAAGTATTAACAACAAAACCAACGTTTGATGCGCCAGATCCATTGTAAGCTTTCGTATTTTCTTTCGGAGAAACGTTGTAGAAATCACCTAAGTTAAATGATCCGTTACTATTTTGTACAACTAAATTCCCTACAACTGAGGGCATAATTTTCACCTGCTTTATAATGAATTGTTAACATTACTATATGGGAGTAAAGTCCAAATGGTTCATGTAACAAAAATTGTGGAATAGTAAAACGTTTCAAGCGTGGCTTTCAATAAAAGTGTGTTAAACTTAATATGAGTTGGATAATAAAAAAGAAATAATTTGTATAATTAATATATACGAAAACAAAGGAGGCAAAATGTTATGAATAACGTTATAAAAAAAGTAGATTTATCAGATGCAAAATCAAGTAATCTTGTTGCGCTTATTTATAGCAATGAAGTTATATTGATTGAAAACGCATTTTGTCCAAATGAAATAAAATTAAAGTTTAATGAGATTGCAATTTTATCTGCAATTAAAACAGCTCATATTGCAAAAGTGTCCATCAGAAAAGAACTTGAAGCGCTTTTTCATGATACAGGAGTATTACTGGTGAAACAAAGTGCTGAAGTTGGTAGCAGTCAATCTATAACAATGCATTTTGAGCAGTTCAAAAAATTACAATATGAAATTGAGCTTTTAAATAAAAGTATGTAATCAGGCTAGTTGAAGATTTTTTCACAAAAGTGGACTGTGTTATGTTGAAAAGTGGATTGGAAATTATTTAGATGAATCGCACTATAAACATAAATATAGTTTTATGAAAATGCAGGGTAATGAGGATTTTCAAGCTGGTAAATTAGGTACAGTTTATATGTATCAATGTAAAAATGCGGGAAAGAAAAGTTGCAATTTAAAAATTAATAATGAAATAAACAACGAATTTTTAAATATGTAAACGGGAGTAACCATTATGGTTACTCTTTTGTTTATGTGTGCAATATTAAAAATACTTCTAAAGTATGAAGTGTTTTTAATACTTTAGTAAATAGATAAATGAAGGTTAAAGGAGTAAAATATGGTAAAGGGAGGCGAGGGATTGAAGCGAAATGACATTAGGAAACTCGTAATTATTACAGGAGTGACGCAAGGATTAGGACGCGCGATGGTTGATCGATTTCATGAATTGGGATGGAACATATGTGGATGTGGACGTTCAAAAGATAAAATTGAAGAACTAAAAAAACAATACGGTAATACACATGATTTTCAAATAATTGATGTTTCAGATTCGCAGCAAGTTAGTAGTTGGGCAAATGATATCCTTACTAAATATCGGGCTCCCGACTTGTTAATAAATAATGCATCAATTGTGAATCAAAATGCACCAATTTGGAAAGTTACCGCTGGGGAATTTGAAAATGTAATGAATGTAAACGTGAATGGTGTAGTAAATGTAATAAGAGCATTTGTCCCAGCAATGGTAGATAGAAAAGAAGGAATTATTATTAATATGAGTTCTAGTTGGGGAAGAGAAGGTGAGGCAGATCTTGCACCATACTGTGCCTCGAAGTTTGCAATTGAAGGTATCACGAAATCTATGGCACTGGAATTGCCTGATGGTGTGGCTGTAGTTGCTTTAGATCCTGGCGGTGGTATTAGCACTCCAATGCTGCATTCATGTGCACCACAGTATGTTAATGAATCACCCACACCTGAAATGTGGTCACATAATGCGATTCGATATATATTGAATATAACAATAGATAAAAATGGAGATTCATTGACATGCCCAGCATGTGTTTAAAAATAAGTATCTATTACTCAATGTAATTTCAGTGATATACGTTTTGGCTAAAAAAGTACCTTTAAGGTACTTTTTGTATTAGTAACACATTATAGAATGCACAAAATTACATATGGAAAATAAAATATTTGATTAAGAGTGACTTTTGGTTATTTCGAAAGCACGAGAAAATATCAAAATAGGTGATGAAAATGAATCCAAGCAGTTTAAAAGTGACAGGAGCATGGTATCAAGTAGGAGGAAATCTTACAGCTGCTATTGGAACGACAAGAGGATTTATTGGGGAAGAGAAAATTGAATCGGACCTTGTTATTATAGGAAGCTCATTACAAGCCTTCGGGTATATTTTACAAATTATAGCGAGTAATTATATCGAAGATGAAGATGAAGAAGTAGAAAATCGAAATATATGTTTGCAGAATGAAAGTGAAACACTGGATAAAATGGGAATTGAGTTATTGGCATTAGGGAATATATCAAATGTAATAGGAACATATTTTAATAAAAATGAACAATTAACAGAGAATGATTATCTTATCATTGTCGGGAACAGTTTACAATCGATTGGTGCTTTTTTAGGAGTAGAAGCAGCTTTGATTGAGATGAAAGTAATACAGCGAATCATTGTACTAGGCAATTCTATGCAAAGCTTAGGGGCCGGACTACAAGCGTATCAAGGCATAATTAATTTATCGAAGGATGAAGTAGAAAACGAAGATCGTATTCTTGATAAGAAGGATGAGAGGATAATAGCACTGATTGGTATTTGGATACAGGCAATAGGAACGGTAATTTCTGCGATTGGATTAACTGCAGTAGAGAAAGAGAAAAGTTTTGAAAATAATAAGAATTTTAAAATACTCATTGAAAGAGCGGATGTAAAATGTAATTAAATAGGTAGGAAGAGTTTGGTCTAGTAGGTTTTTTTGCATATGGACAGAATATATATTATAGAAGAAATGTTATAATTGCTTAATTGAAATTTGTGTAACTTCAAAATCAAAGAGTGTGCTTGCATATGAAAAGAAGTGTTATAAAAAATCCAAAATAAGGAGTTTTCAAGAGATGATGTACTTATTGGCAATTCTACTTCCACCTGTAGCTGTATTATTTTGCGGAAAGCCATTTCAAGCAATAATTAATTTCATATTAACTTTAATATTTTGGGTTCCAGGCGTCATACACGCGATTTTAGTCGTACATGATAAAAAGGCGGATCGGCGAGTGAGAAAACAAATTCAAGCATATGATGAAATTAATAAGAGGAATAGAAGATAATTCGTCTGTGAAAATAGTATAAAAAGAAAGGGGGATTAACCTCCTTTCTTTTTATTTGGTGCTTAAGTTTAAATTTTAGTGTAGCGGAAAGAATTTTTAATGTAAGTTTTATGGTAATAACTTTTAGATTGTGCATTTAATAAACCATTGTAAATGCTTTCAGGTACATTAAAGAAATCATACATGCCATTTTTGAATTGGATTCGTAAAATCATAGAAAAGGGATTATAACCAACAGCAATCAAATTTTTTGATATAACAGGAGATAATTTCATAAGCATACAACTCCTTAATTTTATTTGTAAATTCTTTTAGAAATGAGGATTAGGTTGTTGAAATAAGAATATGTAAAGCAGCAGTAATACGGATAGCCAATATATTAAATCTTTGTTATACCTATTTATAAAGAAGTTCACACGAAGTTCATATCGATATGCTATTTTTATCTCACCTTTGATGAAATTAATAAGAAAATATTGACCATTTGAAAAAAAGGTATATTATTTATACGAGGTATTAAAATTTTATCTCTTCCATTTTATGCGTAATGGGGCAGCTTTATTTGAAGGAATAGAGGTAAAAAATAATTTGTTTAAGAGTATCTAAAATTTATAATCTGTGAATTAGGAAAATATTGAATGCTTCCGATGAACACACTTTCTAAATGTAAAGATATTTGGGAAGGTGGCCTCAATATTTTTAGTAAATCAACGGGAGAATTGAAAGGCAGGAGAAAGTAACATGTCAGAAAATTATCGTTCTCGAGAGGAGCGACGACAAGTTAAAAAGAAAAATCAGCCAGCTTCTAAAAAACAAAAACCAAAGGGTAAAACATCATTTTTCCGTAAGTTTTTAATTAGTTGTTTATTACTTGGTATTGTAGGTTTAGTGGCGGGGGTTGCTACCTTTTTTGTAATGATTAAGGATGCACCAAAACTTGAAAAAGCAAAACTTGTTAATCCGTTATCCTCAAAAATTTATGATAAAGACGGGAAGTTGGTATATGAATACGGAAAAGAAAAGCGAACCAACGTTACGTATGATCAAATCCCTAAATTAGTAGAAAATGCTTTTTTAGCTGCGGAAGATGCACGTTTTTATGAGCATAGTGGTGTGGATTTCAAAGGTACTGCTCGTGCAGTTTTAGTTAGTTTAAAAGGAGATTACGGTTCGCAAGGCGGAAGTACAATAACGCAGCAAGTTATTAAAAACTACTTCTTATCAATGGATAAAACACCAAAGCGTAAGGCGCAAGAAGTGTATTTAGCTTATAAGCTAGAACAACAGTATTCAAAACATGAAATATTAGAGATGTACTTAAACAAAATTAATTTAGGAAACCGCTCATACGGAATCGCAACAGCAGCACAAAACTACTATAAAAAAGAATTAAAAGACTTAACATTACCAGAAGTTGCGATGCTTGCAGGTTTACCGAAAGCACCAAATAATTACGACCCGTCGAAACCACAAAATATTCAAAAGGCAACAGAAAGAAGAAATGTTGTACTAAAGTTAATGAATCGACATGGTTATATTACAAAAGCAGAAATGGAAGAAGCGTCGAAAGTACCAGTAGACAAAGGTGTTGAAAAGGCAGCTGAATTACAAGCGATGCCATATCCTGCATTTATGGATGCAGTTGTGAAAGAAGTTGAAAAAGAATTACCTGATGCTAATATTGGTTCTGACGGTTTAGAAATTTATACAACATTAGACACAGAGGCACAGAAATTGGCTGATAATATTTTAAATACAAATATTATTGATTATCCAAATGAGAAATTCCAAGGGGCTTTCACATTTATGGATACGAAAACAGGTGAAGTACGTGCTATAGGTAGTGGGCGTGGTGAAAATAAGGCTGTATTTAAAGGTCATAATATGGCAACTGAATTAGATCGCTCAGCAGGTTCAACAATGAAACCGATCTTTGATTATGCTCCTGCAATTGAATATTTAAAATGGGCTACTTATCATCAAGTCGATGACTCGCCATTTAAGTATACTGGTGGTCAAGATGTCAGAAACTCAGATAGAGGGTATTTAGGACAAATTACAATGCGTGAAGCATTAAAATTATCACGTAATGTTCCAGCTATTAAAACTGCAAAAGAAGTAGGAATAACTAAATCAAAAGCTTTCTCTGAAAAGTTAGGTATTACATTTAATGCACCACCGACAGAATCAACAGCGATTGGTACAAATGAAGTATCGCCAACTGAGATGGCAGGTGCGTATGCTGCATTTGGTAATGACGGTAAATATACGAAGCCGCATTTTGTTAAAAAAGTGGTTTATCCAGATGGTAAATCGAAAAGTTTTGAGCAAAAGTCAAAACGAGTGATGGAAGATTATACAGCTTATATGATTACAGATATGCTTCGTTCCGTCGTAACATCTGGTACTGGTACAGCTGCTAATATAAGTTCTTTAGATGTAGCTGGTAAAACAGGAACAACGAACTATTCTTCGGAAAAAGCAGCGCAATATAAATTACCAGACAGTGCGACTCGTGATAGCTGGTTTGCAGGATATACACCGCAGTATACGATGGCAGTATGGACTGGTTATATGAAAGATAGTAAAGACGATTATATTAGTAGTAAAAATACGAAAATTGCACAGTTGATCTTTAAAGAAATGATGAGCGAGATGGCTACTGATAAATCACAATTTAAGATGCCAAGTAGTGTTGTGAAAGAAGGTAATGAATTACGTATAAAAGGTGAGAAACGTGATTCTTCACCAAATACGAGCGTACCGAATACAACTGAACAGCCGAAACAAGATCAGCAGCAAAAAACTGAAGAAGAGAAAAAGCAAGAAGAACTTAAGAAACAGGAAGAATTAAAGAAACAAGAAGAACAAAAGAAACAAGATGACCTTAAGAAGCAACAAGAAGAACAAAAGAAACAAGATGACCTTAAGAAGCAAGAAGAACAAAAGAAAGAAAATGAACAAAATAATGGAAATGGTCAAGGAAATACAACGCCTCCAAACAACGGAGGAGGCGGGAGCACAACGCCGCCGAACAACGGAGGAGGCGGGAACACAACGCCGCCGAATAACGGAGGAGGCGGGAACACAACGCCGCCGAATAACGGAGGAGGCGGGAACACAACACCGCCGAATAACGGGGGAGGTCAAGGGAATCCAACCCCACCAGTGACAACTCCACCGAATAATGGGGGGAATGCAGGAGAAGTCCCTGCTAATACTGGCCAATAAGAAAAGTTAATAAAAAGCAATTAAAAAAGTCGAATTTCTTACATAAGGAATTCGACTTTTTTATGTTGAAAAGGGATTGGAAGTAAATATAGGAGCTATGCAATGATGCTATTTAAATGTTAAACGTACCATAGAAATTTTGAAAATAAATGGATGGAAAATGATAAAAGACTTGAGTCGGGGGTAATGGAACATAACTGGGGTTATAAAAGGTAGTGCTACTTGGGTGTGTACCGTGATGCCAAAATGAGGGAGTAACTTGACCGGGAACTTGATATTGTTGCCAAGTTGCGGGAAGTTCAATGCCAACATCAGAGCTAGCTGTATGGACGGCGGGCACATGTATTCCGGGAGTTGAAGGAACCACGGCAGTTACTCTTGATAATACCCACATAAAAATAATCACTCCTAAGTTGAGATAATAAAATAGTATATTCTCTTAACACGTATAAAGGTACAAATACATAGGACTTTCGGTTAAAGCATACGTACAAAGTCGTACGAGCAATCAATGCTGAGAGTGGACTATTTAATATGAAAAGATACGTCTTTTTGCTGAGGGAAAAGAGACAGAGAAAATGTACAATGGGAGTGTTAATCGTAAATTTCACGTGTTTATGGGGGGGGGGTTATGGAACGATTATGGACGAAGTCATTTATTCAAATGTCTTTCGCAATGTTATTTTTATTTACAGGGTTTTATTTACTTGTTCCAACGCTTCCTCTATTCATTAAAGAGATTGGTGGAAATGAATCACAAGTTGGATTGATGATGGGAATGTTTACAATAGCTGCTGTTGTAATACGACCGATTATTGGAGGTATGTTAGATCAATATGGTAGAAGGTCTTTTATTATTTTCGGACTCATCCTTTTTGGGCTAACGATGTATTCCTATAATTTAGCATCGACTATAGTCCTTTTAGCAGTTTTACGCGTTATTCACGGAGTGACATGGGCCGTTTCTACAACAGCTGTTGGAACTGCGATAACTGATATTATTCCAGATTCACGCCGTGGAGAAGGTATGGGCTGGTACGGGATGGCTATGACAATTGCAATGGCAATCGGACCGATGATTGGATTATGGGTAGTACAATATTATTCATTTCATGGTCTATTCCTTTTAGCAACTCTTTTATCTTTCATGGCAGTTATATTATCGTTAATAACGAAAATGTCATTCACGCCACAAAAGGAAAAAGGGAAAATTCAACTATTTGAAAAATCCGTTTTATCAATTACGGTTGTTGTTTTCTTTTTATCATTTGCATATGGTGGCATTACAACGTTTTTACCGTTATTCGCTTCTTCAATTAATGTGAATCCTGGGATGTTCTTTCTTGTATATGCAATTGCATTAACAATTGTAAGACCGATTTCAGGTAAATTATTAGATAAATATGGAGAAGTATTCATCATACTTCCAGCACTATGTATTACTATTTTAGCTATAGTTGTATTAACGATGGCAAATGGTTTGACGGGCATCATTATTGCAGCGACATTATACGGTGTGGGATTTGGCTCAGCACAGCCAGCTTTACAAGCGGCGATGCTTACAATTGTTGATCCTAGTAAAAGAGGAGTTGCTAACGCTTCGTTTTTTACAGCATTTGATTTAGGTATAGGATTAGGTGCAATTTTACTTGGATTTGTGTCACAAATTTTTGGCTATCGTATTTTATTTACAGCAAGCTCTGTTTCAGCTGTAATAGCTTTACTTGTTTTTGGTATGTTTGTAAGACAAAAGTTAAGTGAAAAAGAATTAAGCCGAGAGGGATAAAATTGAATATTATCGTTGAAAACGAAGCTGTAATAGCTTTACTTGTTTTTGGTATGTTTGTAAGACAAAAGTTAAGTGAAAAAGAATTAAGCCGAGAGGGATAAAATTGAATATTATCGTTGAAAACGAAGCTGTAAAATGGTTTAAAGAAGAATTACGAATCAATCGCAATGAATGTATTCGATTTGTCATAAGATATGGTGGAAACAGTTCAATTCAGCCCGGATATTCTTTTAGGGATTGTTTCTGAGAAACCAGATGGGGAAATAGTGTCAGTGAAGAAAGATGGTATTCTATTTTTGTAGATTTTGATGATCTTTGGTACTTTCAAAACTATGATTTAGTTGTAAGTTATCATAAAGAAACAGAAGAAATTTAATTTAATTATGTAAAATAATAACTTTATTAAAAATGAATAAGTTTTATATAAGAATTATATTTAGAGGATAGTGAAATAAATATCATATAGAAACGAGCTGTACATGTGTACAGCTCGTTTTTTCTATTTTGTAATAAAATTCGGAAAAAAGATATGTTTGATGGGATTACATGAATTATCTTTATATTTTGTTTTAAAAAGAATTGTAAAGAAGTCTGTCCTTTCTTTGAAAAATATGAAAATTATTTTCAAAAAATTGTATTGTTACATCAATAAAAGTATAGGAAACTTATCATTATAAAATAAATTGAAATCTTCTAAAAACTCTGATACATTGAAATAGAAATGTAGTTCTAAAGTATTGTAAAGGCTTACAGTTATGTGCACGAAGATCTATTAGGATTGGAGGAAATAATAATGAAAGCTGAAGAAAAATTTTCCCCGGGATTAGATGGTGTAGTAGCAGCGGAGACGAAAATCTCGTTTCTTGACACAGTAAAAGGTGAAATTGTAATTCAAGGGTATGATTTAATCGAACTCTCAAAAACAAAAGAGTATTTAGACATTGTGCACCTTTTATTAGAAGAACATCTACCGAATGAGGATGAAAAAGAAACACTTGAAAAGAAATTAAAAGAAGAATATGCAGTGCCAGAAGGGGTATTCAACGTTCTAAAGGCGTTGCCTAAAGAAACGCATCCTATGGATGGCTTGCGTACAGGTGTGTCTGCATTAGCTGGTTATGATAATGATATTGAAAATCGCTCGTTAGAAGTAAACAAAGATCGAGGTTATAAGCTTTTAAGTAAAGTACCAAATATTGTAGCAAATAGCTATCATATTTTAAATAATGAGGAGCCAATTGAGCCTCTTCAGGAATTGTCATATAGTGCGAATTTCTTCTATATGTTAACTGGTAAGAAACCGACTGAACTTGAGGAGAAGATCTTTGATCGTTCCCTTGTTTTATATAGTGAACATGAAATGCCAAACTCTACATTTACAGCGCGTGTAATTGCGTCAACACAATCAGATTTATACGGTGCTCTAACTGGTGCGGTTGCATCTTTAAAGGGAAGCTTACACGGCGGTGCGAATGAAGCTGTTATGTACATGCTTTTAGAGGCTGGCAATGTTGAGAAGTTTGAAGAGTTATTACAGAAAAAACTATATAACAAAGAAAAAATTATGGGCTTTGGACACCGTGTTTATATGAAGAAAATGGATCCAAGAGCACTTATGATGAAGGAAGCTTTAAAACAGCTATGTGATGTAAAAGGCGATTATACACTATATGAAATGTGTGAAGCTGGAGAGAAAATCATGGAGAAGGAAAAAGGCATTTATCCGAATCTTGATTATTATGCAGCACCAGTATATTGGATGCTTGGTATCCCAATTCAACTGTACACACCAATCTTCTTTAGCTCTAGAACAGTAGGACTATGTGCGCACGTTATTGAGCAACATGCAAATAATCGCTTGTTCCGTCCACGTGTAAATTATGTTGGCGAGCGACATGTACTTAGTAAATAAGAACAACTGGGGAGTTGTTAGCGCCGCCCGCCAGATGGGTGTTTGACAGACACCCATCATTAATAATAACGAATTTTCGACAGAAAGGGAAGAATAGCATGATTAAAACAAATGAAATTAAACAAAAAGATGCATTATTAGAAGAAATTACGGATTATGTATTAAATAAAGAGGTTACTAGTGCAGAAGCATTTAGTACTGCTCGCTACGTATTATTAGATACACTTGGATGCGGAATTTTAGCACTGCAATATCCAGAGTGTACGAAATTATTAGGTCCAGTTGTACCAGGAACGGTTGTGCCAAACGGTACACGTGTACCAGGAACGTCTTATGTACTAGATCCAGTAAAAGGTGCATTCAATATTGGATGTATGATCCGTTGGTTAGACTATAACGATACTTGGCTTGCAGCAGAATGGGGACATCCATCTGATAACTTAGGCGGAATTTTAGCAGTTGCAGATTATATTAGCCGTGTTCGTATTTCAGAAGGAAAAGAACCATTAAAAGTACGTGAAGTACTAGAAATGATGATTAAAGCACATGAAATTCAGGGTGTACTTGCTTTAGAAAACAGCTTAAACCGCGTTGGTCTTGACCACGTATTATATGTAAAAGTAGCAACAACTGCAGTAGTTGCGAAAATGCTTGGTGGAACACGTGAAGAAATCTTTAATGCATTATCACATGCGTGGATTGATAACTCTAGTCTTCGTACATATCGACATGCTCCAAATACTGGATCACGTAAATCATGGGCAGCAGGTGATGCGACGAGTCGCGGTGTTCATCTTGCAATGACTGCTCTAAAAGGTGAAATGGGTTATCCAACAGCATTATCTGCGCCAGGATGGGGATTCCAAGATGTATTATTTAACAAACAAGAATTAAAATTAGCTAGACCACTAGAGTCTTATGTAATGGAAAATGTATTATTTAAAGTATCATATCCAGCAGAATTCCATGCACAAACAGCTGCAGAATGTGCAGTGAAATTACATCCAGAAATTAAAGAAAGATTAGATGAAATTGATCGTATTACAATTACAACTCATGAATCAGCAATTCGTATTATCGATAAAGAAGGTCCATTAAATAACCCAGCTGATCGTGATCATTGTTTACAATACATTACGGCAATTGGTTTATTAAAAGGAGATATCGTAGCGGACGATTATGAGGATGTAGTAGCAAATGATTCACGTGTAGATGAATTACGTAATAAGATGGTTGTTGTTGAAAACAAACAGTACAGTTTAGATTATCTTGACCCGAACAAGCGCTCAATCGCCAACGCTGTTCAAGTTCATTTTAAAGATGGTACTGTAACAGAAAACGTGGAATGTGAATACCCACTTGGTCACCGTTTCCGTAGAGACGAAGCGATTCCAAAAGTTGTTCAAAAATTCACTGCAAATATGGCAGGTCATTATTCTAGTAAGCAACAAGAACAAATTCATGAAGTTTGTTTAAATGAAGAAAAACTAGAAAATATGAATGTAAACGAATTTGTAGATCTATTCTTAATTTAATAATAGGGGGAATTTAGAATGGCTTGGGTTGTGAATAAACAGTCAACACAAGAGGAGCTTGCGAATGGCTTCCGAGCTTTAGTAGAAGCAAATGAAATTTTGCAAATTCCAGGTGCTCATGATGCAATGGCCGCTCTTGTTGCAAAAAATACAGGTTTTTCAGCTCTTTATTTATCGGGAGCTGCTTACACTGCAAGTAAAGGTCTGCCAGATTTAGGTATCGTGACATCTACTGAAGTAGCTGAAAGAGCAAGAGATCTAGTTAGAGCTACAGATTTACCAGTTCTTGTTGATATTGATACAGGATTTGGTGGAGTACTAAACGTAGCGAGAACAGCTGTAGAAATGGTAGAGGCAAAAGTAGCGGCTGTTCAAATTGAAGATCAACAATTACCGAAGAAATGTGGACATTTAAATGGTAAGAAACTTGTTACGACAGAAGAATTAGTTCAAAAAATTAAAGCGATTAAAGAAGTTGCGCCAAGCTTATATATTGTTGCACGCACAGATGCTCGCGGTGTAGAAGGACTAGATGCTGCGATTGAAAGAGCGAATGCATATGTTAAAGCAGGTGCAGACGCAATTTTCCCAGAAGCGCTTCAATCGGAAGAAGAATTCCGTTTATTTACTAGCAAAGTGAATGCACCTTTACTAGCAAATATGACTGAGTTTGGGAAAACACCATATTATAGTGCTGAGGAATTTGCGAATATGGGCTTCCAAATGGTGATTTATCCAGTAACGTCGCTTCGAGTTGCTGCAAAAGCATATGAGAATGTATTCACGCTAATTAAAGAGACTGGTTCTCAAAAAGATGCACTTTCAAATATGCAAACGAGAAGCGAGCTATATGAGACAATTTCATATCATGACTTTGAAGAATTAGATACTGGAATTGCAAAAACAGTATTATCAGAAGATCAATAGATAAAACAACTAGGGCGATGAGAATACATCTTTGGCAAAATGAACTGCTTGATGTGAAAATTCATCGCCTTCTGTTTTCAATAATAAGATATTCCACTCATCGTAGACGAGCATACGCAAAAAGCAATGAAGGTCGAAATGATAGGGGGATTCAGATGGAGAAAACGAAGTTACCTTGGGATGAATTTTTTTCAATCAATAAAGATGTGAACAATACTTTCTTTACACCAGAAGATTTTTCAGGGGATGAAGACTTAATCGCAAAAACGACAGAACAATTCGTTAAACAGGAAATTATTCCACAAATTGAAAACATTGAAAAACATAACTATAAAGTTTCTCGTCAATTATTTGAGAAAGCTGGGGAACTTGGATTATTAGGCATTGAGGTACCAGAAGATTATGGCGGGTTCGAGTTAGGAAAGGCTGTCTCAGGTCTTGTAGCAGAGAAGATGGGTTACGCTGGTGCATTTAGCGTTTCTTTTAATATACACGCTGGTGTCGGTACATTGCCTTACATATATTACGGAACGAAAGAACAGAAAGAAAAATATTTACCAAAAATCGCATCGGGAGAATGGATTGGGGCTTATGCTCTAACTGAGCCAAATGCTGGTTCTGATGCATTAAGTGCAAAAACAAGCGCAATTTTGAATGAAGAGGGTACAGCTTGGAAGTTGAATGGTGAGAAGCAGTGGATTACAAATGCTCATATGGCAGATGTATACGTTGTTTTTGCGAAGACAAATAAAGGAATGACAGCGTTTATTGTCGAAAGAGCATGTGAAGGTGTATCTATTGGATTAGAAGAAAAGAAAATGGGGATTAAAGGTTCTTCAACAGCGACGCTTATTTTAGAAGATGTAGTTATCCCTGCTGAAAATGTGTTAGGGGAAGTTGGGAAAGGGCATCACGTAGCCCTTAATATTCTTAACTTCGCTAGACTAAAACTTGCTTTTGGAAATATTGGAACAGCAAAACAAGCAATCGGTTTGTCAGTTCAATATGGAAAAGAGCGAAAACAGTTCCAAACGGAATTAGTAGACTTTACGATGATACAAGAGAAAATTGCAAATATGATCATTACAACATATGGAGCAGAAAGTGCAGCTTATCGTACAGCAGGTGTAATTGATGACGCAATTCATGAGAGTGATGAGGACCTTATGAAAAAAATGTCCCAATTTGCAATTGAATGTGCACTGAATAAAGTGAACGCTTCTGAAACACTTGCTTATATCGTAGATGAAGCTGTACAAATTCATGGCGGTTACGGTTATATGCAAGAATACGAAGTAGAACGATTATATCGTGATGCTAGAATTAGTCGTATTTTTGAAGGAACAAATGAAATTAATAGATTAACAGTTGCCAAAATGTTAATGAAGCAAATCGAACAAATAGAAGATACTGAAGTAGAAATTGATATAGCAACTGTAGAAAGAAACCATCGTTACATTTTATTAGCGAAAAAATTGTTGAAACAATCTTTGAAAACGCTCTCTAAAACTCCAGGATTAAAAATTGATCAAGAGCAAGAATATTCACGTGTATTATCAAATATGTTGACGGACGTGTACGTCATGGAATCAGCATTTTTACGTACGAGTAAAGCAATTAATAAAAATGGTGAAGAAAAAGAGCGTACAAAACAAATGATAACGGATGTTATTTGTGAGGAAGGCTATCGTAAAGTAGAAGAAGCGGCGATTTCTATACTTTCAGCGGCTGTCACAGAAGAACAAGATAGACACGTAATGTTAGCTGAAATCCGTCAATTATTAGTGCCTTTATACACGAACGTATTTACGAAAAAGAGAGAAATTGCGAAAGCTATTATAAATCGTGGGAAATATATTGTGTAAATAGGAGGAAAGCGCTATGAAAAAGATTGGTTTTATCGGTTTAGGTAACATGGGCCTTCCGATGTCTAAAAATTTAGTTAAATCAAGTTACACAGTATATGGTGTGGACTTAAATAAAGAGGCTGAAGCTTCCTTTGAAAAAGAAGGAGGAATTATCGGCTTATCAATCTCAAAATTAGCAGAGACATGCGATGTGATTTTTACAAGTTTACCTTCACCTCGTGCTGTTGAAGCAGTATATTTTGGGGAAGAAGGATTATTTGAAAATAGCCACTCGAATGTCGTATTAATTGATACAAGTACTGTATCTCCACAATTAAACAAACAGTTAGAGGAGTCGGCGAAAGAAAAGAAAGTAGACTTTTTAGCCGCACCAGTTAGCGGTGGGGTAATTGGTGCAGAAAATCGTACATTAACGTTTATGGTAGGTGGATCAAAAGACGTATATGATAAAACTGAATCTATCATGGAAGTGTTAGGAGCAAATATTTTCCACGTAAGCGAGCAAATTGATAGTGGTACGACTGTTAAATTAATTAACAATCTATTAATTGGTTTCTATACAGCTGGTGTGAGTGAAGCTTTAACATTAGCGAAAAAGAGTAATATGGATTTAGATAAAATGTTTAATATTTTAAATGTAAGTTACGGTCAAAGTAGAATTTATGAGCGCAATTATAAAAGTTTCATTGCAGCAGAAAACTATGAGCCAGGATTTACTGTAAATCTATTAAAAAAAGATTTAGGCCTTGCAGTTGATTTAGCTAAGGAAAGTGAACTTCACTTACCTGTAAGTGAAATGTTATTAAATGTATATGAAGAAGCGAGTGAGGCAGGATATGGTGAAAACGATATGGCTGCTTTATATAAGAAAGTTAGCGAACAATTAATTTCTAATCAAAAATAAATCATAAAAAGGAGAGAATACAATGATTACAACTGAAATTAAACGAGTAAAAAATCATATTAATGGCGAGTGGGTAGAATCTACTGGTACAGAAGTAGAAGCGGTTCCGAATCCAGCGACTGGAAAAATCATTGCTTACGTTCCACTTTCTCCAAAAGAAGACGTTGAAAAGGCTGTTGAAGCGGCAAAAGCGGCATTTGAAACATGGTCTAAAGTACCAGTTCCGAATCGTTCAAGAAATCTATATAAATATTTACAGCTATTACAAGAAAATAAAGATGAGCTTGCAAAAATCATTACGCTAGAAAATGGTAAAACGCTAACAGATGCAACAGGTGAAGTACAACGTGGTATTGAAGCGGTAGAACTTGCAACATCAGCTCCAAATTTAATGATGGGACAAGCTCTTCCTAATATCGCAAGCGGAATTGATGGATCGATCTGGCGCTATCCAATTGGAGTTGTTGCGGGTATTACACCGTTTAACTTCCCAATGATGATTCCATTATGGATGTTCCCACTTGCAATTGCTTGCGGTAATACGTTCGTATTAAAAACATCTGAGAGAACGCCACTTTTAGCAGAGCGACTTGTAGAGTTATTCTATGAAGCTGGTTTTCCAAAAGGGGTATTAAATTTAGTACAAGGCGGAAAAGATGTTGTAAATAGCATTTTAGAAAATAAAGATATTCAAGCTGTTTCGTTCGTTGGTTCTGAGCCGGTAGCTCGTTACGTATATGAAACAGGTACGAAACATGGAAAACGTGTACAAGCGTTAGCAGGTGCGAAAAATCATGCGATTGTAATGCCAGATTGCAATCTTGAAAAAACGGTACAAGGTGTAATTGGATCTGCGTTTGCAAGTAGTGGAGAGCGCTGCATGGCATGTTCAGTAGTAGCAGTAGTAGGTGAAATTGCTGATGAATTTATCGACGTACTAGTAGCAGAGACGAAAAAACTAAAAGTAGGTGACGGTTTCAACGAAGATAATTACGTTGGACCATTAATCCGTGAATCGCATAAAGAGCGTGTTTTAGGCTATATTAATAGCGGTGTAGCAGATGGAGCAACTTTATTAGTAGATGGTCGTAAAATTAATGAAGAAGTTGGAGAAGGTTACTTCGTTGGAGCAACAATCTTTGATGGCGTAAACCAAGAAATGAAAATTTGGCAAGATGAAATTTTCGCTCCAGTATTAAGTATTGTGAGAGTGAAAGATTTAGAAGAAGGTATTAAATTAACAAATCAATCTAAATTTGCGAATGGTGCTGTTATTTACACTTCAAATGGGAAGCATGCACAAACATTCCGTGATAACATCGATGCTGGTATGATCGGTGTAAACGTAAATGTTCCTGCACCAATGGCATTCTTCGCATTTGCAGGAAATAAAGCTTCCTTCTTTGGTGATTTAGGTACAAATGGTACAGATGGCGTTCAATTCTATACACGTAAAAAGGTTGTAACGGAGCGCTGGTTTTAATAAAGAGTAGACTGCCAGATTAGTTGTTAAATGCGAAAAACACCACTATTAATAGTGGTGTTTTTCGCATTTATCCCGCTATTAGCGAGCAGTAAAACTCCCATCTCCAAATTCGGCTAGAGCAAAAAAGTTAAGTGGAAGCCCTGTGCAGTCCGTAAACGCCCGATTGGTGAAGGCTAATAATTGGCGGGGGATGAACAAAACCCCATTGATTAAAGTTTCACTTTATTAATTATTTTTTTCTAATGCTAGTTTAATACCAAATCCAATTAAAACGATTCCTGTTAGCCCTTGAATATAACGTTGCGTCTTCGGTTTCTTCATAAAAGCACTAATTTTATCAATTAAAAATATATAAAAGGCAAACCAAATGATTGTTAAAACGAGATAAGTAAGACCCATTACGAGAAGCTGAATAAATGTATTATGACTTGGATTTAAAAATTGTGGTAAAAAAGTTAAAAAGAAGACTGCAATTTTAGGGTTTAATAAATTCGTAAGAAACCCTTGGCGAAAACAAGAAGTATGTTCTTTATCATTATTTATAGATACATCATTTGTATTTACACCTTCTTTGTTTTTCACTGCTAATAGGGCTTTAATACCAATATAGATTAAATAAAGGGCCCCAACATATTTGAAAATAGAAAATAAAAGAGCTGACTTTACAATAAGTGCGGAAAGACCAATTACAGCAGCTAAAGTATGAATCAAAAGTGCTACACATGTACCGAATACTGTTTTAACACCGCCCATTTTACCAGCAACTAATGTGTTCTTCGTAGCCATCGCTGTATCAGGTCCAGGTAAAATGATTAGACAAATAGACATAATGATGAAAAGAAGATAATTTTCTATCATATTCGTCCTCCTTCTTTATTTTTAGAATATTTGATTAAAATTAGTTTAGCACAAAATTTGATTTAATAAAATTAAATTTTGTTAAAAAATATTAAATAAGAAGAGGCTATATTCGTAGTGGTGAATACACTACAAATATAGCCTCACTGTTAGGCATTAAGTAAGTTAAAGAAACGATTTACGTCGTCTTCTGAAACATCGCTTACCTGTTTATATTTATAATTCGGATTTTGGTCTTTATCAACGACAACGGAGCGTACGCCTTCGAAGAAATCTTCATGTCTCATGAAATTTTTAGCAAGTATAAGATCTGTAGCGAAACATTCTTCAACAGATTTTCCTTTGCCATCTAATAGTTGTTTTAAAGTTACTTTTAATGAAATTGGAGATTTTGATAATAATATTTGTTTCGTTTGTAAAGCGAATTCGCTATCTCCTTTTTCTAATGAGTCGATAATTTCTTCAATCGTTTCTAAGGCAAAGTGTGTATTAATTTCCTCTAATGAAGCAGCAAGTTTGCTTTCTAAGTCAGGAGTAGATGTAAAGGTTTGAAGAACTGCTTTTAAATGAGTATGTACATCTTCAGTATGCCAATTTACGTTGTCAAGTTCGGCTAGAAAAGCTGGTAATGAATCAGACGTCATAAAGTAATCAGCAGCATGAATAAATAATACGTCAGAAGCTTTTAAAATAGATGCTGTTAAAGCAACGTAATATCCTGTATATCCAGGTGCTTTATTTAAGAAATATGCGGCGCCGACGTCTGGAAAGAAGCCGATGTTCATCTCAGGCATCGCCCATTTTGTGCGCTCCGTCACAATACGATACTTCGCACCATTTGTAAGTCCGACACCACCACCCATTACAATTCCATCTAAACAAGCGATAATCGGTTTTTTATATTGATAAATATATGTATCAATTTCATACTCTTCTTCAAAAAAACGTTCTGCATGCTGTAAAGCAACTTCGTTTGAACGTGCTTCGTAAAGAGTTTTAATGTCACCGCCTGCGCAAAAACCTTTCGTTCCGGCTCCCTTTAATACGATAATTGCAATGCGCTCATCGTTCTCCCATTCTTTAAGTTTTTGCCCAATTGGTTGTAACATATCATAAGATAAAGAGTTAAGTGCTTTTGGGCGGTTTAAAGTAATTGATGCAACGCCGTTTTCACTAACAGAAAATAAAACGTTTTCAGTCATGATTCATCCTCCCTTATATATCTTCTTATTCTTAATTCTTGATACGTATTGAAATGTCCTGTATAAATTTTGTCTAAAGTTGACGGTAAGTGTTATTTTATTCCGCTATTTGTGGATAAGAAGGCCCACACCTTGAAATTCGACGCATACGAGAAAGTTAGGTAGAAGAGAATGGCTGTTAAAAGTTTGATAGGTACGAGCGATAGGCAGTGGGAGTTTTGTTCATACCTATTAATTCATGCTTCACTTTATTCAACGCATATTTTGCCGAGTTATCTTTGCAGGATTTTGAATATTGAAGATGAATAATACATTATTAATGTAAGTGATATTATTTGAAATTATTATGGCAAAAGCGCTATTATAAATGTGTAAAATGTAAAAAATTTCTTGAAAACAGATGGTTTAAATGATAAAGAATGTTTACATGGAATTAGAAATAGAGAAAGGAGAAATCGGAATGCCAGGACCTTTATTATTGTCGGTTATTATCTTGTCATCATTAATGATAGGGATTACTCAGTTTTTTCATCATACAGATACGACAGAAGAAGTAAAGGATAAAGTTCGTCTCGTATTTCCGATTTTTATCGTATCTATTTCCTTATGTTTTCTATTAAATAAAGATGGGTATATTGTGGTGGTTTTTTCATTTTTCGTAGCGAGCGTTTTAATAACGATTTTATATTATGTAATGAAAGATTATATGCAAAAATAAAAATGTCTAAATAGACATTTTTATTTTTGCATAGCATTAAATTTCACATACCGTAATTTTAATAAAAACATAAAACATATAGCAACAGAAAAGTGTGTACTTTACCGTGTATGTACTTGTCAATCTTGCATAGCCACTATACTATTAAAATGTAGAGATTATAAGAAGGGGTTGTATCTATTATGAAATTTGAGATGCACACAAAAATAGTTTCAAATGAAAAAGAAGTAAGATTACATATGGAAGAAAACATATTTCAATTAAACTTGAATGGTTATCATTTATTTGCAGTTCAAGAAATATTACCTTTATATAAATCAAATGAAGAAAGAATTGGTAGTGCGATTATACAAAAGTTAGAGTGGGAGAACGGAAAAACTACAGTAAACTATCAACTCGTATCACTAAACTCAGTAAATTAAAAGGAGAAGGAAATTATGAAGTTATTTCATACAGCGGATTGGCATTTAGGCAAGCTTGTTCATGGCGTGTATATGACTGAAGATCAAAAGATTGTATTAGATCAGTTTGTACAAGCTATTGAAGAAGAAAAACCAGATGCCGTAATTATTGCAGGGGACTTATATGACCGAGCAATTCCACCTACGGAAGCAGTAGACTTATTAAATGATGTATTACAAAAAATAGTGATTGATTTACAAACACCAGTTATCGCAGTTGCAGGAAACCATGATAGTCCAGATCGTATACATTTCGGTAGTAGTTTAATGAAGAAACAAGGATTATTTATTGTGGGGCAATTTCAATTTCCATATGAACCCATTGTATTAAATGATGAATATGGCGAGGTTCACTTCCATCTAGTTCCCTATGCGGATCCAAGCATAGTTAGACATGTATTGAAAAACGAAGACGTCCGATCTCATGATGATGCGATGCGTATTTTTATGAATGAACTTTCTGAAACGATGGATAAAGAAGCAAGACATGTATTTGTAGGTCATGCATTTGTAACTTCTGCGGGAGAAGCGGAGGAGAATACAAGTGATGCAGAACGTCCGCTTTCAATTGGTGGTGCTGAATACGTAAATAGTCATTATTTTGATAAATTTCATTACACAGCGCTTGGACATTTACATCAAGCGCATTTCGTACGTAATGAGACAATTCGATATTCAGGTTCGCCACTTGCATATTCTATTTCTGAAGAAAAACATAAAAAAGGATATTATATCGTGGAACTGGACGAAAAGGGTGAAACAACAATTGAAAAAAGATTACTTACACCACGTCGTAAAATGCGAACAGTAGAAGCGAAAATAGATGAATTATTACAACATCCGGTAAGTGAAGATTACGTGTTTGTAAAACTATTAGATGAAAATCCTGTTTTGCAGCCAATGGAAAAAATACGCTCTGTATATCCAAATGCAATGCATGTTGAAAGGTCTATTCAAAGGCGAGAGTTCACAGAGTCAAATGAAGTAACTGTTTCAAGACATAAAACGGATGATGTATCTCTTTTAAAAGCTTTTTATAAAGAAATGAAAGTCTTAGATTTAACAGAAGAGAAAGGACGTCTATTTGTAGAAGTATTACAAACAGTGCAAGAACGGGAAGGTGAACGAGGATGAGACCGATTCAGCTAATTATGACAGCATTTGGGCCATATAAACAGACAGAAGTAATCAATTTTGATGATCTTGGAGAGCATCGCATCTTCGCCATTTCTGGAAATACGGGAGCTGGAAAAACAACGATTTTTGATGCGATTTGTTACGTATTATATGGTGAAGCTAGTGGGGAAGAACGTAGTGATACGAGCATGCTTCGAAGTCAGTTTGCTGATGATGATGTTTATACAAGTGTAGAACTAACTTTTCAGTTAAAAGGGAAGCGCTATGAAATAAAACGGCAACTTGGCCATAAAAAACAAGGGAATAAGACGATTACAGGGCATGCAGTAGAATTATATGACGTTATGGATGGAGAAAAAATTCCAGCTGTTGATCGTTTTCATGTAACAGATGTAAACAAAAAAGTGGAAGATTTAATTGGGTTAAGTAAACATCAATTTAGTCAAATTGTTATGTTACCACAAGGAGAATTCCGAAAACTATTAACATCTGAGACAGAAAACAAAGAAGAGATTTTACGTCGTATTTTTAAAACAGATCGTTATAAATTAATGCGTGAATTACTTGATCAAAAACGAAAACAATGGAAAGACGTTCTGCAAGAAAAACAAAAAGAGCGAGAGTTACATTTCCGCAATGTATTTAAACTACCAATTCGAGATGGAGCATTATTAGAGACATTAGTGGAACAAGAACATGTAAATACGCATCAAGTAGTAGAGGCGTTAGAGCAAGAAACAACGGCATATAAGACAGAGGTTGCGCAATTACAACTAGAACAAGATGCTCGAACAAAGCAATTAAAAGAAGCTGAAACACGTTTTCATGCAGCAAAATCTGTAAATGAGAAATTTACAGATTTACAACAAAAGAATGAGAGATACAACACTTTACAAGAAAACCGTGCAGTCATTGAAAGGAAAGAAACATCTTTTAGACGTGCGGAACAAGCAAAGCATTTATTACCATTTGAGCAATGGCACGAGGAAGCAATGCAAAATGAACAGAAGGCTGAAAGTTTATTAAAGCAGATTATCGTAAAAAAAGAGAATATAATAACCAGTTTTACACTTGCACAGCAGAAATACGAAGTAGAAAAAAATAAAGAACTTGAACGAGAAGATGCTAAAAAACTTGTTCAAAGATTAGAAGAATTACAATCAATTATTGCATCATTAGCTGAAAAAAAGTTGAATTTACAAAACGCTGAAATTCAACTAGGAAGATTAAAAGAAAGTATGCAAAAGCTCGATCAACTACTAGAAGAGCATACAAATCAAAAACAGAGAATGTCTGGTGAATTACAGCAATTAGAACAAGCACTTGAGCAGTATGTAGCGAAAGTAGAAGAACTAACGAACATGCGAGAAGATGCAAAAGTTTTAAAGCAAGCATATGACGTTTGGCAAGAGAAACAAAAATTCGAGCAAGAAAAAGAAGCAGCATATACTAAGATGCAAGAGGCAGTTCGTGCATATGAAAATATGGAACGCCGCTGGCTAAGCGAACAAGCAGGCATATTAGCACTTCATTTACATGATGGTGAATCTTGTCCAGTTTGTGGTAGTACGAATCATCCGAAAAAAGCGACAGAGCAAAGTAATGCGATCGATGAAAAAGAGTTAAACGATTTAAGAGACAAGAAAAATGTTGCTGAAAAATTACATGTTCAAGTAGAGGAGAAATGGAATTTCTATCGACTACAATATGAACAGGTGATCGAAGAAGTCATGAAACGAGGGTATCACTCAGATGAATTAGTTGAAACGTACAGTGCACTCGTTCAAAAAGGAAAACAATTAGCGGCAGAAGTTAATACGTTAAAAGAAAGCGAAGAAACGCGTAAGCAAATTGCTGTGAATATAAAAAGTGTAGAAGAAAAAGTAGATGAACTTCAGAAACAAAAGCGTGAAGCAGAAACATTGCAGCACCGTACAGAAATGGAGTGCATGCAACTTCGTACGTCATATGAACATGATAAACAAAATATTCCAGATAACTTACAAACAGTACAAGCTTGGAAAGCACAGTTTGACCAAGCAATGCAACAACTTAGGTTAATGGAAGACGAATGGAAGAAAGTGCAAGAAGCATATCAAGATTGGCAAAATGAAAATATACGTATTCAAGCAGAACATGAAGGTGCATCTAATCAATTTGAAAGTGCAAAATTGAAGAAAGAAGAGACTCTCGCGCGCTTTATGAAAGAACTAGAGCAGAGGGGATTTATAGATCAGCTAACGTATAAAGAAGCTAAGTTAAATGATGCTGAGATGGAGATGTTACAAAAAGAAATTCAAAGTTACTATTCATCTCTTGAAGTACTTGCAAAACAAATTGAAGAGTTACATGCTGAATTAAAAGATAAAGAGTTTATGGATATTACATCGTTAGGTGAGTATATAAAAGAATTAGAAATCAATCTCGATATAAGTAAAGAAAAACGACAACGTGCGCAAAACGCTGTAACATATATTTCTGATTTACATGAAAGTATTAGACGTATTGATGAACAAATTCATGAGGAAGAAAAAGCTTTCCAAGAACTAGTTGATTTATATGAAGTAATGAAAGGCGATAACGAAAGTCGCATATCATTCGAGCGTTACATCTTAATTGAGTATTTAGAACAAATTGTTCAAATTGCAAACGAACGATTACGAAAATTATCAAATGGGCAATTTTATTTAAAAAGAAGTGAGCGAGTTGAAAAAAGAAACCGTCAAAGTGGATTAGGTTTAGATGTGTACGATGCATACACCGGCCAAACACGTGATGTGAAAACATTATCTGGCGGTGAGAAGTTTAACGCATCGCTTTGCTTGGCGCTTGGAATGGCAGACGTCATTCAAGCGTATGAAGGTGGTATTTCCATTGAAACGATGTTTATCGATGAAGGTTTCGGTTCATTAGATGAGGAATCATTAACGAAAGCAGTAGACGCTTTAATTGACTTACAAAAATCAGGCCGATTTATCGGTGTTATTTCACACGTTCAAGAGTTGAAAAACGCAATGCCAGCTGTATTAGAAGTAACAAAGCAGAAGGATGGGTGTAGTCAGACTCGGTTTGTGGTGAAGTAAGTTCAATTTTAGTTCATGCTAAAAGATTTAATCACGCTTTTCTCGAATTGTTTCATAAATTTATTATGTAAGTAATAGTTTATATTTTAAAATGTTTTATTTACATTTAAATTTAAATAAAAGTATGTAAGCTGGTTCTAATCGTTATTAAATGTAGAACTTATGAAAAATCAAAGGCCGTCTCTTTTTTTAGAGACGGCCTTTGTATGTTTGTTATTCAAAATTTGATAACTCACCTATGAATTATCAGAAGAAGGCGGTGTATTTTCCAAACGATTATAAGCTTTAAAAGCTACGATTGCCGATATAACACCACCTACTAAAAATAGAGTTGATCCACCAACTAAAATGATACGACTGACATATGTCTCACGTGCTTCTTCAATTTCTTCTTGTAACATTGTAGGCATATGGAATCCTCCTTTGCCAAATTGTTTTGTAAATAGTATATACAAACGCCTAAAATGTGTTAAGATTACTGGATAGTTTTATGCGGAAGATACAAAATGCATAAAACTATCCAGCACGTAGTAGGATGCAAGTCATTAAATAAATCTTCATCATAAATTTATGCTAACTTCACATAGAGCACATATTAACATTGTATTATGTATATGTACCAAATAAATAAATGAATAAATAAAAAAAGTGAATAATTGTAAGTTCTATTTTTGAAAATTTGAGATCCTATTATTTCTATATAAAGGTCTTGAGCGGGAGTATTGAATTTTGTAGAAATGGATCTTAATAAAAAGGAATTCATATAAAAGGGGAATGTCTTATGACAACATATACGAGTGAAATGAAAAAAAGTGTAGTTTCAGAAGAGGATGTAGATATTTTAAAAATTATGGCGCATCCAATCCGATTACAAATTGTAAATGAATTAAGTACTAGAAAAACTTGTAATGTAACACAATTAACAGAATTGTTGAATATTCCACAATCGACTGTTTCGCAACATTTATCAAAAATGAAAGGTAAAGTGTTACGAGCTGAGCGAAAGGGTTTAGAAATTTATTATCACATTAATAATTTAAAAGCGAGTAAGATTGTTAATGTTTTAGGATATATAAACTAATGAAGTATTATGATATAAAATAGCCTCTGCTGGTGAGCAGAGGCTATTTTGTGTTGTTTTATCCCGCATTAACGGGCAATGAAACTTCCACCTCAAAATTTAGCTTGAGCAAAGAAATTAGGATGGGAGATAAACTGCCCGTTAATGCCCGATTGGTGAGGGTTGATTAAAGTTTTACTTTATGTATTTGCATTTAAAATTTTATAGTTTTTATGATTTACTATCGTTCGATCAAATTCAAAAGTACCACCGCTTACATCTGTAATTTCAACTAAGACCGATTCAGTATATAGTTTTAGTACAGACCCTGTAATCTTTAAATTATTTCGTTGAAAAAGTATAGTATCCCCTACGTTTGCTTTCATAGTACCTCCTTATAAAAGACAGAAATATTTGTTTATTACATATATTAAACCACGGATAGTTATATTAGTGAATATTTAGTTTTGTTTATCAATGAAAAATTTTTTATTTAATAAAAAAGTATAGAGTGCTCCTATGGTAAAAGTTATATTTTGTTTAAGGTTATTATATGCAAAGTAAAATTTTTCAGAATTGGCGAACCAATATTTCTATGTAAATTATGTAGCTAAACAAATTAATCAA
>Ga0114954_1000068_pt1 | contig 37270 bp, 26 predicted proteins | sample Porto_4metaG_FD_87299 | JGI IMG/M metagenome (GOLD analysis project Ga0114954, IMG submission 87299) | Marine algal microbial communities from Porto, Portugal - Porto_4 metaG | ecosystem: Host-associated > Algae > Red algae > Unclassified | place: Portugal: Porto | collected 2015-02-02
AGTGCCAAGCAGGCACGCAACCGCGAATCCCAGGCGATTCTGCCGCTGCGCGGCAAGATACTGAACACCTGGGAAGTCGACTCTCATGACATCTACGGCAGCCAGGAAGTCCACGATATCGCCGTGGCGGTAGGCATGGATCCGGTCAGCGAAGACCTGACCAAGCTGCGCTACCACAAGATCTGCATCCTCGCCGATGCCGACTCCGACGGTCTGCACATCGCGACCCTGCTGTGTGCGTTGTTCGTGCGCCATTTCCCGGCGCTGGTCGACGCCGGTCACGTGTTCGTCGCCATGCCGCCGCTGTACCGCATCGATCTCGGCAAGGAGGTGCACTATGCCCTCGATGAGAGCGAGAAGGCCGCGATCCTGCGTCAGCTCGAAGGCAAGCGAGGCACGCCGAACGTGCAGCGCTTCAAGGGCCTGGGCGAGATGAGTCCGTTACAGCTGCGCGAAACGACCATGGCGGTGGAGACCCGACGCCTGGTGCAGCTGACCCGGGAACAGGACGACGGCACCATGGAAATGATGGACATGCTGCTGGCCAAGAAGCGAGCCAGCGACCGCAAGAGCTGGCTCGAAGACTACGGCAACCTGGCGGACATCGAGATATAAACGCGTTAGGCGCGGTGAGGCCGAAGCGCGCCTTCAACCTGTGTTAGGTACAGAAAGCCAGATGCGGGAAGCCTGACGCGGAAAGCCAGATGCGCCAAGCCAGTCGCGGGCAGCCGCTCGGCGACGGTGCGACAGGAACCTTAAGGTGCCTCGGCCACGAGCGTAAATCGCGTCGCCGGTGGGTGTCTGATGGGGGCGGCAACGGCAGAGGGGCGCAGGGCTTGTTCACGCTGTCGGCTTGTCGCTTCCGGCTGCTTTCAAGAGATCGTGATCTCCGTCCCTGGTGGCGGGGCGGGAAAGAGAGAACCTATGACCATAGATATTCCGGTGGCGGAGGGCGACGTCGAACGCCTGTCCCTTCGCGAGTACACCGAAAAGGCGTATCTCGACTATTCGATGTACGTCATCCTCGATCGAGCGCTGCCACATATCGGGGACGGCATGAAGCCGGTCCAGCGGCGCATCATCTACGCCATGCGAGAGCTGGCGCTGAATGCCAATGCCAAGTACAAGAAGTCGGCGCGTACCGTCGGTGACGTCTTGGGTAAGTTCCATCCCCACGGCGACAGCGCCTGCTATGAGGCCATGGTGCTCATGGCTCAGCCGTTCAGCTATCGCTATCCGCTGGTCGATGGACAGGGCAACTGGGGTAGCCCCGACGATCCCAAGTCCTTTGCCGCCATGCGTTACACCGAGGCGCGCTTGTCCCGGTTCGCCGAGGTACTGCTGTCCGAACTAGGGCAGGGCACCGTCGACTGGACGCCGAACTTCGACGGCACCATGAACGAGCCGGTGGTGCTGCCATCGCGCTTGCCCCATGTGCTGCTCAATGGCGGCACCGGCATCGCCGTGGGCATGGCGACGGATATTCCGCCGCACAACGTGCGCGAGGTGGTCGAGGCGACCTGCCATGTGCTGCGCAACCCCGGCGCCACCACCGTCGATTTGATGGAGTATCTGCCGGGACCGGACTTCCCGACCCTGGCCGAGATCATCACCCCGGCCGCCGAGCTCAGGAAGGTCTACGAGAGCGGGCGGGGCTCGGTGAAGCTGCGTGGGCGCTATGTGATGGAAGAGGCGCAGGTGGTGATCACCGCGCTGCCTTACCAGGTCAGCGGCGCCAAGGTGCTGGAGCAGATCGCCGCCCAGATGCAGGCCAAGAAGCTGCCCATGGTGGCGGACCTGCGCGATGAGTCGACCCACGAAGAGCCGACGCGCCTGGTCATCGAGCCGCGCTCCAATCGGGTCGATATCGAGGCGTTGATGGCGCACCTGTTCGCCACCACCGATCTCGAGAAGAACGTGCGCATCAACCTGAACGTGATCGGCCTTGACGGTCGTCCCCGGGTGATGCCGCTGCCTGACATGCTCAGCGAGTGGCTGGAGTTTCGCCGCACCACCGTGCGCCGACGGCTGGAGCATCGCCTGAGCAAGGTACAGGACCGCCTGCACCTGCTCGAAGGCCTGCTGATCGCCTATCTCAATATCGACGAGGTGATCCGCATCATCCGCGAGGAGGACGAGCCGAAGCGCGCGCTGATCGCGGCCTTCGGCCTGTCCGATCGTCAGGCCGAGGCGATCCTTGAGCTGCGCCTGCGCCACCTGGCCAAGCTCGAAGAATTGAAGATTCGCACCGAGCAGGACGAACTCGAGGCAGAGCGCAAGCGCCTCGAGAAGCTGCTGGGCAGCGCCGCCGCGATGACCAACCTGATCGAGAAGGAACTGCGTGAAGCGGCCGAGGAGTACGGTGACGATCGCCGCTCACCGATCGTCGTGCGTCAGGAGTCCAAGGCACTGTCCGAGGTCGAGTTGGTGGGTGCAGACCCGGTGACGGTGGTGCTCTCCGAGAAGGGCTGGATCCGTGCCGCCAAGGGCCATGATATCGACCCCAACGGGCTGTCCTACAAGGCCGGCGACCGCTTCCATCTGGCGGTCCGAGGCAAGACCAACCAGCCACTGGTGCTGCTCGATGATACCGGGCGCGCCTATACGTTACCGGCCCATCAGCTGCCGAGCGCCAGGGGCCAGGGTGAGCCGGTGACCGGAAAGGCCAACGTGGTCGCCGGCGCCAGCATGACTGGGGTGATGCTGGCGGCCCCGACGACGCGCTTCCTGCTCGCCTCCGATGGCGGTTATGGCTTTATCGCCAGGCTCGAGGATCTGACCGGCAAGAATCGCTCCGGTAAAGGCGTGCTGAGCCTGCCGAAAGGCTGCAACGTGATGGCGCCGGTAGAAGTGCCCGACGGCGAAGGCCTGACCGTGGCGGCGGTCTCCAATGAAGGCCGCCTGCTGGTGTTCCCGCTGGAACAGCTGCCGGAGATGTCCAAGGGCAAGGGCAACAAGATGATCGATATTCCCGGTGCTCGGGCTGCCCGCCGCGAAGAATTCGTGCGTGGCGTGGTGGTGCTGGCACCGGGCCACTCGCTGGTGGTCCACGCCGGCAAGCGCAAGGTCACGCTCAAGGGCGACGAATTGGACTATTATCGGGGCGACAGGGGGCGGCGCGGCAGCAAGCTGCCCCGCGGCCTGCAGAAAGTGGATCGGCTCGAGACACTCGAGACGTAGCACGCGATGATAGCGCCCCCGCGGCTGGGCCTGTAGAAGCCCCCGCGGCTGGGCTTGTAGAGGCGCCTGCGGCTGGGCCTATAGAGAGCCCCCGCGGCCGGGCTTTTAAAGGTACCCGCGGCTGGGCCTGTAGAGAGCGCCTGCGGCCGGGCTTGTCGAAAGCCCCCGCGGCTGGGCTTGTCGAGGCGCCCGCGGCTGGGCTTGTAGAAAGCCCCCACACGACCGGCTGCCGTCAGACGGAACGTTTCGCTTGCACGATTCGACGCCTGCGGCCGCCAGCATAGCGATCACAAGGGACATTCATGACACGTCGTATCCTGATGCGCGCCTCCGGTCAGGCGCGCCCCGGTCAACTGGCAGGGCTCGGGCGAGCACTGGCCAAAAGCGGTGCGCGGCTTCTCGATATCAACCAGAGCGTGACCTTCGGCATCGTCTCTCTGGAGGCCCTGGTGGCCTTGGACCATGAGGCGGATCTCGAAGGCGCACTCGGAGCGACCGGGGCCGAGCTCGGCCTCGATGTGCAAGCGATCCAGATTGGTGCCGAGGAGTATCATCGCTGGAGCGTTCAGGCCAGCCGGCCGCGGCTGATCATGACCCTGCTGGCGCCGCGTCTGCCGGCGGGTATTCTGGCCGAGGTCGGTGGACTGACCGCCGCGCACGGCTTGACCGTGGAGCTGATGCACCGGCTGTCCGGCCGTGAGCCGCTGGATGGCGAGGCGCCGGCCCAGGGCAGCTGCGTGGAATGCTGGCTGCGCGGCGACGAGGTCGATGTCGAGGCCCTGCGCGAGAAGGCGCTGGCCCTCGGGGCGGCCCACGGGGTGGACATCGCCCTGCAGGAAGATTCGATCTGGCGCACCCATCGCCGCCTGGTGTGCTTCGACATGGACTCGACCCTGATCCAGGCCGAAGTCATCGATGAGCTGGCCCGCCGCCACGGCGTCTACGATGAAGTGGCCGAGGTCACCGAGCGGGCCATGCGCGGCGAACTCGATTTCCAGCAGAGCTTTCGTGAGCGCATGGCCAAACTGAAGGGGCTCGATGAATCGGTGCTGGCCGACATCGCCGACGAGTTGCCGCTCATGGACGGCGTCGAACGCCTGATGCGCCACCTCAAGAGGCTGGGCTATCGCACGGCGATTCTCTCGGGCGGCTTTACTTACTTCGCGCGATATCTTCAGCAGCGCCTCGGATTCGATGAGATCCATGCCAACGAGTTGGTCATCGAGAATGGCAAGGTCACCGGCGAGGTGCGTGAGCCTATCGTCGATGCCGATCGCAAGGCCGAGCTGCTGCATGAGATTGCCCGTCGTGAAGGCTTCAGCATGGAGCAGACCATCGCGGTGGGCGATGGGGCCAATGACCTCAAGATGCTCGCCGCGGCAGGCCTTGGTATCGCCTTCCGGGCCAAGCCGCTGGTCCGCAGCCAGGCGCGTCAGAGCATCTCGACCCTGGGCCTGGATGCGGTGCTGTATCTGATCGGCTATCGCCAGGCCGACCTGGACGGCGGCGATCGAGAGGCCGAGGCGCCACACGTCTAGTCGTCACTGTACTTTCGAAGGTAGGCCGAGTCGCGAGGTGATATCGGCTCGCGGCTCTGATAACGGGGCGGGAACGAGAATTCGTTCTCGCCCCGTTTTGTTTGTCTGTCGTGCTCCTGCCCCTGTCACCTTGTCGGCGTACGCTCTCCTGCCCTTGTTGGCGTGTTATCTCTCTCTGTGGGCTTACGGCTCTCGAGGGCATGAGCGGCCATTTTTGCGAGAAAGTCATCGTGCTGCGCTCCCGAATCGTGGTTCGGCTATGGGGCTGACATAAGGCTGACATGGGATTGGCATGGGATTGGCGTGGTGAAACCATGGCTAAATAGGGGTAGGTGAAGCGCCAACGTCTGGGTGTCAACGCTATTCGGAAAGCTCGATAGACCGGGGGGATTTCCGTTGGCTCCCATCTTATTTATACCTCCGATGGGTAGAGCGATTGTCCTCTAGTCTCCCATGCATCTGCTATTGGCTCATACGGAATACCTCTTTGAATCTCCGGCTATCCTCTGGCGGGTGATGCCTTTACCTGTGCGATTCGCGTAGGTTCCGTCGTCGCGTTTGCTGTCGTTCTCAACGCCATGCGAAGAGAAAAATAACGCTAGGTCGATAGATTAGGTATTTCCACAACTACTAAAAATATCAGGAGCCAATGGTGCTAGGTATCTTCAAGACGCGGCCGGATCTCCCGCTGGAAATGGAATCGAAAGACACGATGCGCAGTCGCTTCAAGCGCTATCAGTGGCAAGTTTTTATTGGCTTGGTATTTGGTTATGCCGTGTTCTATGTGGTTCGGTTAAGCCTCGGGGTGGTAAAGAAACCGATGTTGGATGCAGGCATCGTGACCCTAGAGGAGCTCGGCCTGATGGGGTCGGCCTTCTACTTTACCTACGCGATTGGAAAGTTCTCCAACGGGGTGCTGTCGGATTACGCCAATATCGGCAGGTTCATGTCCTTCTCGCTACTGATGTCCGGCATCGCCGCCATTGTGATGGGCTTCAATACCGCGGCGTTCTTCTTCGTTCTACTCTGGGGTCTCAACGGCTGGTTTCAGTCGGTGGGGTCGGCGCCATCCTGCGTGTCGCTGTTCCAGTGGTTCTCACCGAGCCAGCGCGGCAGTCGCTATTCAATCTGGGGGGCATCGCGCAATATCGGTGAAGGGATCACCTGGATATTGACCACGGTACTGGTCAGCTACCTTGGCTGGCGTGCCGGCTTTATCGGTGCAGGGCTTGCCGCCATTGCCGCCGCGATTGGCATGTATTTCCTGTTGAAGGATCGCCCCCAGACCTATGGCTTGCCGGATGCCGCCAGCGCATTCGATGAAGAACCGGAAATCAAGAACCAGAACGATCCTCAGGCCACTCGTCGTGCCCAGATGTTCGTGATCCGGCAACGCACGGTGTGGTTGATCGCCCTGGCCTGTGCGGCGATGTATACCACCCGCTATGCCATGTCTTCCTGGGCGGTGCTGTATCTCCAGGAAGAGAAGGGCTACTCGCTGCTGGATGCGGGCTTTGCCATGTCCACGTATCCGATTGCAGGGCTGTTTGGGGCCGTGCTGTCGGGCATCGTGTCCGATAAGCTGTTCGGCTCCAATCGCCACATTCCAACCCTGCTCTATGGACTGGCCAATATCGCCGGCCTGTGCCTGATGTTCTTCGGCCCCACCAATCGCCTGGTGGATGCCGTGGCCCTGGGGCTGATCGGGTTTGCCATGGGCGGACTCGTGGTGTTTCTGGCCGGGTTGACCGCCTGTGATCTGATGCCCAAGAACGCGGTGGGCGCGGTGAAGGGTTTCATTGGCCTGTTCGCCTATATCGCCGTCTCGGCCCAGGAGGTGATTTCCGCGGCCTTGATCAGCGTTGACGCCTCGGCCGGCGCCAGCGTCTACGACTTCACCCAGGCCCAGTACTTCTGGCTTGGTGCGAGCGTCGTCTCGCTGTTTCTCGCACTCACGGTGTGGAATGCCAAGAAGGTGGTCGATATCGATGACGAGGGGGGAGAGGCCGCTCGGCCGCTGGTGCTCAAGCAAGGGTAGAGGCGTCGCCCGAGATCGCGTTCGTCGCCAGGCAAGCAGGAGACTCGTCTCCTGCTTTTTGATGCCTGACGATGGCCGTCGTGCGGCCCGGGCGATGTGTTGCTGCCCCTCGAGCACGCCGCTCGTCCTACCGCCGATGGGGGAAGGGAGCGCGGCCCGACTGCCGCTAGACTGAAGTCCTCGGAATGGCGTTAGGGGCGCCAACGCCACGGATGGCGTTCAGGCCGGGAGGTTATCCTCCCGGTCGTTTTCGTGTGTCTGGCGGTGGAGGGGGATCAGCGATCGAGTTCCTCGGCCATGCAGTTGGCGTAGAAGGACACCGACGCCGGCCAGTCCGAGAACACCGCCTTGACGCCTACGTCACGGGCCATCACGTCCAGCGCCACCATCTTGTCGCCGTCGTTATTGACCACACCATCGATCGTCTGGTGATACCAGGCGCCATCGTCGACCAGCGGCGCGGAGCGTTCGAAGGACCAGGCGATCAGCTCGAGACCCGCCGCCTTGGCCTGTTCGGCGTAGACCGATGGCACGATGGGGCGTTCGGGATCGTCACCTTCGGCCAGCAGCATCCACATCGGGGGCGCCAGGATCTTGACCCCTTGATCGGCGAGCTCTTGCATCGACGGTGACCAGGTCGCCGGGTCACTGACATCGAATTCGGGCTCGAGGTCTCGGTCATCGAGATACACGGCCTGGTCGCCAAACTCGCTGTTGTCGATCCAGTAGCGCACGTCATCGAGCAGGAACGACTGGGGATAGACGTCGTCGGGGCTGACCCCTGCGGCGCTGTACTCGTCGATCATCTTCTGGGCGTAGTCTTGCTGGCTCATGCCGTCGAAGGGCATGTCGACGCTGGGCGTCTTGAGCTCCGGCGTCATCTTGACGCCCAGGGACTTGAACAGTTCGATGCTCTCGGCGTGGCTCATCAGGGTGCCACGGTCGGCGTAGAGCTCGGTGCGCCAGGCCGGGTTGCCAGCCAGGTAGGCCTCCAGGGTATCGGCCTCGGGATTGACGCCATCCATGCGCCCTTCGAGGGTCTTGAACTGGGCCAGGGTGATGTCGCTGGTGCAGCATTGGACGTCGGCGGCGTTGGTCAGCTTGCCGTTGTCGTCGTACTCCGGTGGCACGGCGCACTGTTCGGCCAGTGGCGTCTGTAGAATATTGGTCGTGCCGTGCAGGTCACATTGGGAATGCCGGCAGACCAGCTCCTTGTCGGCGGTGAACGCCACATCGCACTCGAGCACGCCGGCACCCATTCTCGCCCCGGCGAGGTAGGCCTCCCGGGTGTGCTCCGGGAACATCATGGGGGCGCCACGATGGCCGATGGAGAAGTCGCTGCGCTCGAAGCTCGTGCGGTTCGCGGCGCACTGCTCAAGGCGTGCCTTGAGGTCCGCCGACTGCGCATTGTCCTCATCGATGTCGTCGACCAGGAAGTACGGACGCGGGCCTAGGCTTACCGGCATGCCGGTTGTCGAGGCCTGCGGCTGCGTATCCGCTGCCTGGGGCTGGCTGGTGAATGCCAGGGTCGCGATCAGCAGCGACAGGGCGGGCATCGCCAGGCGGCGCCCGGTGAGGGAACTTGGCCTCGTGCTCCGGCGACTCGAGGGTACCAGGCCCCGTGGCGCTAGGGCGGCGCGGATGTGGTTCAGCATGATGATCTCCCAAGGCTTGTATTCAGTGGTGTCGTGCTCGGATGGCCCGGGAGTCCGGTGGCACCCGTCTCGTCGAGAGTGCGGGGCAGGGCCGGACTCCAGGGTCGAACTCAAGAGCCGAACTTCTTCAGACTAGACGCTCCTGAGGACAGCAATATGACAGCGCCGTCGACGCAGTGGAGTTGACATCGCGGGCCAGTCCTGATTTTCTAGAGGCATGAAAATGACGTCTCGCTTGCTCGCCCTAGACCTACGACTACTAGCCCGCTTCTAAGCGCGCCGGGAGATGCCGCACGTCGCATCCCCACCTGTCAGGTCTTCGTCGAGGTAAGTAGAAATGTCATCCGCCACACAGTGCCCTATCATGATGGTCCCCCCTGTCGCCGCCACCGGTGAAGCGTCGCGAGGCTGCCGCTTCGACGCTCAGCGTGTCTGTGGTGTCATCAAGCGGGAAGCCGGGCACGCGGTGGCTCGACCGACCATGGCCGCTCGCCGTATGGCCGCTCGACGCGCAGCATCACGACGACTTATGACGCCCCGCATGCCATTCGGCATGCGGGGCGTCGCCGTTTACGCCGGAGCGTGTCGCATCATCCGCCGCCGCGCCTCGACAACAGACAAGATCAACGACCCTATTGCAACGCTGAACACGACACTCGGAGACCGCCGCCATGATGCTCAATGATCCATCCGCCAAGTACCGCCCCTTCGTCGCCGTTGACCTGCCCGACCGCCAATGGCCAAGCCGTCGCATCGAGACGCCGCCGCAGTGGTGCAGCGTCGACCTGCGCGACGGCAACCAGGCGTTGATCGATCCGATGGATCAGGAGCGCAAGCAGCGATTCTTCGACCTGCTGCTCAAGATCGGTTTCAAGCAAATCGAGGTTGGTTTTCCGTCGGCGTCTCAGACCGACTTCGACTTTGTGCGTAGCCTCATCGAGGACGACAAGGTTCCCGATGACGTCACCATTCAGGTACTGACCCAGGCTCGCCCGCATTTGATCGAGCGCACCTTCGAGTCCCTCAAGGGTGCCAAGAACGCCATCGTCCACGTTTATAACGCCACCGATCCGGTGTTTCGCAAGGTGGTGTTCAACGTCGATCGCGAGCAGTGCATCAAGATCGCGACCGACGCCACCGCCCAGATTCGTGCGCAGATGGATGCTGCGCCCGAGACCAATTGGACCTTTCAGTACTCGCCGGAGTTGTTCACGACCACCGAGATGGATTTCGCGGTAGAGATCGTCGATGCGGTCATGGCGACCTACGGCGCCACCGCGGACGACAAGATGATCGTCAACCTGCCGGCGACCGTCGAGTGTGCGACGCCGAACAACTACGCCGATCAGGTGGAGTGGTTCTGCCGTCATGTCAGCCATCGCGATCACCTGATCGTCAGCGTGCATCCGCATAACGACCGCGGCACCGGCGTGGCCGCGGCCGAGTTGACCGTGATGGCCGGCGCCGATCGCGTCGAAGGCACCCTGTTCGGCAATGGCGAGCGAACCGGCAACGTCGACATCGTCACCCTGGCCATGAACCTCTATACCCAGGGCGTGAACCCGGCACTGGACTTCTCCAACATCACCCCGGTGATGCGCGAAGTCGAGTACTGCAATCAACTGCCGGTCCACCCGCGTCACCCCTACGTCGGTGATCTGGTGTTCACGGCCTTCTCCGGCTCCCACCAGGACGCGATCAAGAAGGGCATGGCCGTTCGCCAGGCCGACCCCGACGCGGTCTGGGCGGTGCCGTATCTGCCCATCGACCCGATGGACGTGGGCCGCAGCTACGAGGCGGTGATTCGCGTCAACAGCCAGTCGGGCAAGGGTGGTATCTGCTATCTGCTCGAGCAGGAGCATGGCATCGAGCTGCCGCGCCGGTTGTCCATGGAGTTCAGTCAGGTGGTGCAGGAGGTGGCCGACCGTCTCGGCAAGGAAATTACCTCGGCCATGATCTATCAGGCCTTCGTCGACGAGTACCTGGCCAAGACCGAGCCCTTCACCCTGGTCAGCCATCGTCTGTCATCCGAGCCCGATAGCCCGACCGTGACGCTCGAGGCCTGTATCGCCAAGGATGGCCAGCGTCAGACCATCAGCGGCCAGGGTAACGGCCCGCTGGCGGCCTTCGTCAAGGCGCTCGCCGCCGAGGGCCACGACGTCGAGATCATCGATTACCACGAGCATTCCCGCGGCCAAGGCGCCGACGCCGAGGCCATTGCCTACGTGGAAGTGCGAATCGGCGGTGAAGCGGTGTTTGGCGTGGGCAGCGACGAGAGCATCACCAGCGCCTCGATCAAGGGCGTGATGAGCGCGATCAACCGCAACCTGTCCACCGAAGTGTCGGCGCCGAATGTGACTGCCGAGACGGTGTGATCCGACTGCGCCGCGTCCCTTGGCGTGTGCGGCCGGCCTGACGTCAGACGCGGTAAGCGAAACACACGTCCGGCGCGCCCGAGTCCCCTGCAACGCCTGTTGCAGGGGACTTTTTATGTTGTTGACGTAATGCTCGATGCAGACGTCGGCTGACCGATGGCCGACCACGTCAAGCGGATAACGCCTGAAGGGCCCCAGACGGCTCGCGTTAGAGCAGGGGAGTCTTGCTCGCCTCACCCGGGACTTCCCGGGCCAGTGTCGGCACCAAAAAGCCCGGAAGGCGGGTGCGTAGTTCGTCGAGTAGTTCGCGGGCCCTGGCATCGCTGACATCGAAGTGGGCGGCGCCTGCGACCGGGTCGAAGGCGTGCAGGTAGTAGGGCAGGATGCCGGCTTCGAACAGTCGTTCCGACAGCGCCTCCAGGGTGTCCACGCTGTCGTTGACGCCGGCCAGCACCACACTCTGGTTGAGCAGGGTGACGCCGATGCTGGTGAGTCGCTGACAGGCTCGGATCACGGCCTGGTCGATCTCGTTGGGATGATTGATGTGCAGCACCACGACCTTCTTCAGGCGGCTGGCGGAGAGCCACTCGAGCAGCGCGCCATCGACCCGGTCGGGGATCACCACCGGCAGGCGCGTGTGCAGGCGCAGCCGGATCAGGTGAGGAATGGCGTCGAGGCGGTTCACCAGCCACCCAAGCTGCCTGTCGCTGGCCGCCAGAGGGTCTCCACCGGACAGGATGGCCTCGCGGATCGAGGTGTCGTCGCGCAGGTAGTCCAGGGTCGTGTCCCACTGGGGGCGTGAGGGCGCGTTATCGGCATAGGGAAAGTGGCGGCGAAAGCAGTAGCGACAGTTCACCGCACAGGCGGGGCTCGTGATCAACAGCACCCGGCCACGATACTTGTGAATCAGGCCGGGGCGCTGGGTGTGATCGGCTTCGCTCAGGGGGTCGCTGACGTAGCCGGGCGTCGGCGCGCCTTCGTCTGCGAGGGGCAGGACCTGGCGCAGTAGCGGGTCGAAGGGGTCACCCGGGCGCATGCGCGCGGCGAAGGCTTCGGGCACGCGGACCTCGAACAGTTCATGCCCCCGCTCGGCGCCTGGCCACCAGCGCGGGTCAAGATCGAGGCGCTGGCAGAGCGCCCGTGGATCACGAATGGCGCCCGATAACTGGCGCTGCCAGGCGCCGGGCGCTGGCACGCCTTCGGCGTGCTCTATCGGGCCGGGCGCTGGCACGCCATTGGCGTGCTCTATCGGGCCGGGCGCTGGCACGCTGTCGGTGCGCTCTAGCGGGCCTGTCGCTGGCGCGCTGGGGATGATATTTGCCGTGGCTGGTCTCTCGCGGCTTGGCTGTTCCGGCGCGGTTGTTTCGGTCTTTACGGTCGTCATGCTGTCACTGGCCAGGGCCTTTTCGGTGTTCGCCGCCCCAGTGGCCGTCGCGGGCTTTCGCTGCAAAAGCGCGGGGCTTCGGGTTATCATGCGTGCCACCTATCGATGCGGGTGAGGGCCTTGCCCTCGCCAAATGTAATGGAAGCCCTCCCGGACCGACGCCGGGGACGGGCGCGATGTCAGGAAGCGATCTTATGGCGAACTATTCTACCAACGAATTCAAGGGCGGTCTGAAGGTCATGCTGGACGGTGATCCCTGCGCCATCGTCGAGAATGAATTGGTAAAGCCGGGCAAAGGCCAGGCCTTCAGCCGGGTCAAGCTGCGCAACCTCATGACTGGACGCGTCTGGGAGCGTACCTTCAAGTCTGGCGATTCCCTCGAGGGCGCCGACGTGATGGACCTGGAGATGGAATACGTCTACACCGACGGCGACATGTGGCACTTCATGAAGACCGACGGTTCCTTCGAGCAGTATGCCGTCGAGAAGAAGGCGCTGGGCGACAGCGACAAGTGGCTCAAGGAGCAGGTTGCCTACACCGTGACGCTGTGGAACGACAACGCCATTTCGGTGACGCCGCCGAACTTCATCGAGCTCGAGGTCGTCGAGACCGATCCGGGCCTGAAGGGCGACACCGCTCAGGGCGGCTCCAAGCCCGCGACCCTGTCCTCGGGTGCCGTGGTTCGCGTGCCGCTGTTTATCAACCAGGGTGAAGTGCTCAAGATCGACACCCGCTCCGGCGACTACGTGTCCCGCGCTTGATGCGGTGGTCGCCTCGCCGAGCCGAGGCGGCGACTGCTTGAGCCACAGCGACGACAAAGGCCACGCCAGCGCGTGGCCTTTGTGCGTCTTACCCCCATGACCACCATGCCCGGCCACGGCGAGGGATCGCGCTGGATGGTCGGGACGACGACAACGACGGTGAACGACATGCGCATGACGCCCTCACATGACTGGCGCCCGTCGGCGACCATCGAGACCCTGCGCCGCCGCGCGGCGCTGACCCATCGGGTGCGTGAGTTCTTTTTCCAGCGCGATGTGCTGGAGGTCGAGACGCCGGTGCTGGGCCATGGCGGCAGCACCGATGTGCATCTGGCGTCGCTGGCGTGCACGGCGGTGACGCCGGCCGGACGCGAGCGGCTGTGGCTGCAGACCTCGCCCGAGTTCGCCATGAAGCGGCTGCTGGCCGCGGGCGCGGGGCCGATCTTCCAGCTTGCCCGCAGCTTTCGAGACGGCGAGGTGGGGGGGCGCCACAACATCGAATTCACCATGCTCGAGTGGTATCGGCCGGGCTGGAGTCTCGATGCCCTGATCGAGGAAACGCTGTCCCTGATCCACGCCGTGCTGGGCCGAGAGCCCGGCACGCCGCGTCGCCACGCCTATCGGGACCTGTTTATCGAACACCTGGGCATCGACCCGTTCTGCGTTGACCTCGACACGCTGCGCCGCGAGGCCGGTGAACGTGGCGGGATCGCCATGCACGAGGCCCCGCGGGATGAGTGCCTGGATCTGCTGATGGGGCTGGTGATCGAGCCGACCCTTGGCCAGGACGGCGTCGAGGTGGTGCTGGACTACCCGGCAAGCCAGGCGGCGCTGGCACGGCGTCATCGGGACCCGAGGGACGGAGCCTGGGTGGCTTCGCGCTTCGAGGTCTATCTGTCCGGGGTCGAGCTTGCCAACGGCTACGACGAGCTGACCGACCCAGGCGAGCAACGTGCCCGCTTCAGCGCGGACAACGCGGCCCGGCACGCCCTTGGACTCGCCGAGGTCGGCATCGACGAGCGGCTGCTGGCCGCGCTTGAAGAGGGCATGCCGGAAGGCAGCGGTGTGGCACTGGGGCTCGATCGCCTGATTCAGCTGGCGCTTGGCAAGGCGCGGGTGGAAGAGGTGATGGCCTTTTCTACGCCACGCTGTTGATATGCTACCTGGAGTCGGCTGCTGACATGCTATCCGTAGCCGGTGGCGGACACGCTACCCGCCGTCGTTGGTTGACACGCTACCTGGAGCCGGTGGCTGACACGCTACCCGTCGTCGTTGGCTGACACGCTACTCGCCGTCGTTGGCTGACATGCTGCCTGGGGCCGGTAGCGCACGGGCTGATGCGCGATGCACCAGCCGTGGCACTCTTATTGCGTCGCGTCGCGCCAACCTGGTGCGGGTTACACGTGGTCCGTAACGCTTTCCTGGCCGGGCTCGGCACCGAGGCGCTGGCCCATGCGTACCGCCGCGGCGTCGCCCGGCGCGTTGTCGATGGCATCGAAAGTGACGCGCTGGGTGAAGGCCATGACCACGGTGGAGCCGAGCTTGAAGCGGCCCATCTCCTGGCCCTTGTCGAGGTGCACCGGGGCGCTAAAGCGAATCCGCTCGACCTTGCCCGACAAGGGGGTGACCTGGCCCGACCAGACCGTTTCGATGGCGGCGACGATCATCGCACCCACCAGCACCATCACCATGGGGCCGTGCTCGGTATCGAAGTGACACACCAGGCGCTCGTTGCGGGCGAACAGGTTCGGTACCTGCTCGGCAGTGGCGCTATTGACCGAGAAGATGCGCCCGGGCACGTACACCATCTCGGTCAGGGTACCGGCCAGGGGCATGTGCACCCGGTGGTAGTCCTTCGGCGACAGGTAGACCGTGGCGAAGCTGCCGCTGGCGTACTCGGTGGCCTTCAACGGATCGCCGCCGAGCAGATCGCTGACGCTGAAGCGGTGGCCCTTGGCCTGAATCAACTGCCCGCGGTCGATGTCGCCCCATTGGGACAGGGTGCCGTCGGCGGGGCACAGCAAGCCATCTTCCAACGGCCGAGCGTCGGCTTCCAGGGCCCGGGTGAAGAAGGCGTTGAAGGTGGGGTAGACGCGGTAGTCACTCTCCACTGCCTGACTCATGTCGACCTTGAACTGGCGAATGAACGCCTTGATCAGCGCATTCTTCAGCCAGGTCACACGACACTCGGCGAGGCGCCCGACCAGGCGTGAAATCAGATGGTGGGGCAGGGGGTACTGGATCAGGGCAAACAGCTTGGCAGATGACACGGGCAGTCTCGCTGCAAGAGAAAAGGATGGGGAGAGACGCCTGGCGTCTCTCCCGGAGGTGGAGATATGGCACGGGTGTTGATGCAAGCGACCGCGGCCTCGGACGCTGGGGCGGCCAAACCATCACGGCGTCGGGCCTGACGGTCGCCTCGATAGCGCGATACCGCGGTGCTCATTCAGGCCTCGATCGGAGTGTCGTCGCGGTTGCCCCACTCCTTCCACGAGCCGGGGTAGGCGCGAATGTTGTCGAACCCGAGCGCCTTGCCGACCAGCCAGGTGAAGCCACTGCGATGATGGCTCTGGCAGTGAGTGACCACTTCCATATCCGGCGTGATGCCCATGGCCTGGAGCTCGGTAATAAGCTCGGCGTAGTCGCGCAGGCGAAGCGAGCGCTCACGATCCATGGCCAGGGTCCACTCCATGTTGACCGCGCCCGGAAGGTGCCCGAGGTGCTGGTTGTCGCCTTTCTTGCCGTCGAACTCGTCGGCCGAACGTGCGTCCCAGATGGCGAAGTGCTCTCCGCCCAGGCGCTCGGTGAGTTCCAGCCGGTCGATGGCGACGCGGGGGTTGAGAATCTCGGCCCGATAGTCGCTTGGGGTTGGCGCCACGTCATCGCGGGATAGTGGTTGGCCATCGTCGCGCCAGGCGTGGATGCCACCGTTCAAGTAGGAATAGCGGCCATGGCCGATCAGCTCCAGGGTCCACAGCAGGCGCCCGGCCCAGCCGCCGCCTTCATCATCGTAGGCCACCACGTGGGTATCCCGGGTCAGGCCAAGCGATGAGAACAGCTCAGACAGCTCGTCGAGCTCCGGCAGTTCATTGGGTACCGGCCCGTCGCCCTTCAACAGACGGCGGTGGTCGAGGAAGATCGCCCCCGGCACGTGGCCATCGGTATAGCTCTGCGCCTTGAGCGGCACATCGATGACGAGGATGTCCTCATGGCCGAGCAGGTCGGCCAGTCCTTGCGGCTCGACGATCAGGGGCAGCAGGTTGTCTTCGGAACTCATCTCTCGTCCTCCTCGGGCTCAGGCGGTGCTCGGTCGGCGCTTAGCGCGTACCGTCATTATCCAGACTATCGACGATTCGACGATAACTGGCAAAGCGCTGGGCGTGAACCTGGCCCTGGTCAACGGCCTCGCGCAGGGCGCAGCCGGGTTCCTGGCGATGGCGGCAGTCGCGGAATCGACACCGCCCGAGGAAGGGGCGGAACTCGATGAACCCGTCGGTCACGCTCTGCTCGTCCAGGTGAGTGAGTCCAAACTCGCGGATGCCGGGGGAGTCGATCAGCTCGCCGGCCTCGATCTCGGCGCTCGGCGGCGGCAGGCGGTAGAGCTGGGCGGTGGTCGTGGTGTGGCGGCCCTTGCGCGAATCCACCGACAGGTCTCCGATTCTCAGGCTTTCCTCGGGCAGCAGCAGATCGATCAGCGACGACTTGCCGACGCCGCTCTGGCCAACGAATACCGACGTACGTCCGGCCAATTGGGTGTACAGCGCCCTGAGGCCGTCGTCGCTGGCGGTGGTGGTCGCCACCACCGGGTAGCCGAGGCCTTCGTAGCGCGCCAGCAGGTCGCGCAGTTCGCCGCCTTCATCGGGAAGCAGGTCGGTCTTGTTGAGCACGAGAACCGGCTGAATGCCGGTGGATTCGGCGGCCACCAGATAGCGGTCGATGAGCCCGGCGTGAGGCTCCGGCTCCACCGCAAAGACGATCAGGATCTGGTCGATGTTGGCCGCCACCGGTTTGAGCAGGCCGCGCATGTCCGGGCGCTCGAGGACGTTGTCGCGTTGGCCACGAGCCACCACCACGCCGCTGCCATCCTCGCCTTGGCGCCAGATCACTCGGTCGCCGGTGACCAGTCCCTCGAGATTGGCGCGCAGGTGGCAGCGCACAGGCGTCTCGCCGGCGTGCTCGGCGACGTCCAGGGTGCGGCCGAAGTGAGCGATCACTCGGCCATCGCGTTCGGCGCCGTATTCGCCGGCGGCGAGCTTGTCGTCATCGTCACCCTGGCGTTTTTCGGCGCGCTTGGCGCGCTCGGCCTGGATCTTCTCTATGCGCCAGCGCTGCTGGCGGCTCAGATTGCGTTTGCTCATGCCTACCCGTTGGTCGGTACAATGAGCCGCATTGTACCCATCCCGGGGGGCAGTGTCGTGAGACACCGTCGCCTGCCGGTCGATGGCTTCCCCTTCGCCGAGGACCCCAGAATGACCGACACCCCCAACGTGACTCCGCGCAACGATCTGCTGGTGTGGATCGATCTTGAGATGACCGGGCTCGATCCCGACCGTGAACGCATCATCGAGGTCGCGACCCTGGTCACCGACGCCAACCTCGAGGTGGTGGCCGAAGGCCCGGTGATGGCGGTTCATCAGGACGCTGCCTTGATCGCCGGCATGGACGAATGGAATACCCGTACCCACGGGGAGTCGGGGCTCGTTGAGCGCGTGCGCAAGAGCACCATCGACACGCGCGAGGCCGAACGACGTACGCTCGAGTTTCTGGCGACCTACGTCACCCCCGGCTCATCGCCGATGTGCGGCAACTCGATTCATCAGGATCGCCGCTTCCTCGAGCGGGAGATGGCGGAGCTCTATGGCTTCTTTCACTACCGCAACCTGGACGTGTCCAGCGTCAAGGAACTGGCCAAGCGCTGGAACCCGGAGGCGCTGAGCGGATTTTCCAAGCGCAACGTGCACCTGGCGATGGACGATATCAAGGAGTCGATTGCCGAGCTTGCCCACTACCGCAAGACCTTTCTGCGTGTGGCCGAGGACGACGACGCGACAGGGTAAGTGGCGAGGGCAGGCGCAGAAAGCGTGTCCGCCGTCAGTCGTCAGTCTGTGACGATGCGCTGCTCGCGACGCAAGCGCTGGCGGTCGAGGGCCCAACGCACGTGTTCACGCACGAGGTCCGACGGATAGGCCAGGCGCACGAGCAGGGCGGCTTCCACCGCCTCGCTCCAGGGGGCATTGCCAAGCCCCACGGCGAGGTTGCGCAGCCAACGCTCGTAGCCGATGCGGCGAATCGGGCTGCCGGCGGTGCGCTCGAGGAATTCCTCCTCGCCCCAGGCAAACAGGGACAACAGGCTGGCGCGGTCGAGGTCGTGGCGTGGCGCGAAGTCGGGCTCATCGCTGACCCGGGTGAAACGGGTGAAGGGACACACCAGCTGGCAGTCGTCGCAGCCGAACACGCGATTGCCCATGGCCTCGCGGTAGTGCTCGGGAATGGCATCGTGGAGCTCGATGGTGAGATACGAGATGCAGGCGCGGGCATCGACGACCTTGTCCTCCACGATGGCGCCGGTGGGGCAGGCGCTGCGACAGCTACTGCAGCTCCCGCAATGCTCCGCCGCGAAGGGCTCGTCCACCGGCAGCGGCAGGTCGGTATAGAGTTCACCGAGAAAAAACATCGAGCCGGCCTTGGGGTTGAGCAGCATGGCGTTCTTGCCGACCCAGCCGAGGCCTGCCTTGCGGGCGAGGGCCCGCTCCATGACTGGAGCGGAGTCGACGAAGGCGCGATAGCCGATCGGGCCGACCTTGGTCTCGATGCGCTTGGCCAGAGTCTGCAGGCGCTTGCGCATCAACTTGTGGTAGTCGCGCCCGGTGGCATAGCGTGAGACGTAGGCTCTGGCCGGCTGACCGAGTACCTTGGTGGTTTCGACCTCGGGGGGCAGGTAGTCGAGCCTCAGGCTGATGACGCGCAGGGTGCCGGGCTCCAGCTCCGCCGGACGGGTGCGCTTCGTGCCATGCTTGGCCATGAAGCCCATCTCGCCATGATAGCCGGCCTCGAGCCAGCGGTTGAGGCGGGCTTCGTCGTCGGCAAGGTCGACGTCGGTGATACCGACCTGCTGGAAGCCGAGCTCTCGGCCCCAGGTCTTGATCAGCGTCGCCAGGGCGTTCAGATCGGCGGCCGGGGAGGCGTCGGTAACGGCAGACTGACCAGACATAAAAGAGGACATACCTTGCACGTGGGCCATCGCGTCTTAGGCGCGAGAGAAGAAGGCCTTAGACTTCAGGGAGGAACGTCACACCATGGTAAAGCATCCCGCCAGGAGGGAATACCGCATGAGCGCCCCGTCCAGCCCCCAACCCCACGTCAGCCCCTCCAAGCCAGTGGGGCCAACGCCGAGTGAGGCAAAGCCCGGCCAGACGCCCCTGTACCGCGCCGGCCAAGTACGCGAACTCGATCGCCGAGCGATTGCCGAGGAGCAGGACGGCTTCGCGTTGATGCACCGCGCCTCGGGCACGGCCTGGCGCTGGTTCAAGGCACGCTGGCCGGCGACCAAGTGCCTGACGGTGCTGTGTGGCGGCGGCAACAACGGCGGTGATGGTCATGTGCTTGCGGCACTGGCCGCCCGTGAGGGCAGGCGCGTGCAGCGCCTTTCGGTGCCGCCAAGAGAAAAGCTGACCGGCGAGGCCCTGCGCGCCGCCGAGCTTGCCGACGCCGCCGGCGTCACCTGGCTGGACTGGCAGGAAGGCGTCGAGCTCGAGGGTGATGTGATCGTCGATGCACTGCTCGGTACCGGCTTTCACGGCGATGTGCGCCCCGATTACGCTAGCGCCATCGCCGCGATCAATGGCGCCGGCCGTCCGGTACTGGCCATCGACATCCCCTCCGGCGTCTGCGCCGATGGCGGGGCCGCACGTGGCCCGGCGGTGCGCGCCAATGTCACGGTCACCTTTATCGCCGACAAGCTCGGGCTGCACACCGGTCGCGGTGCGGCCTTGGCCGGCGAGGTGGTGGTGGAATCGCTAGGGGTCAACGCCCTGGTCCACACCGATCTTGAGCCCTGTGCCTGGCGCTTGGCGCCTGAACTGTTGAAGCAAGGCCTGCCGCCCCGGGAACGGGATGCGCACAAGGGTGCGGCCGGGTTCGCCGGCATTTTCGGTGGCGGGCCGGGGATGGGCGGGGCCGCGCTGCTGGCGGCGCAAAGCTGTGCGCGCACGGGGGCCGGCAAGGTGCTGCTGGTCACCGCACCGGAGCACGTCACCGCGAGCCTGATCCGCTGTCCCGAGGTGATGGTCAAGGGCGTGGTCGGTGCGACCCAGCTCGATGACCGGGCGGCCCAGCTCAGTGTGGCCGTGGTCGGCCCGGGGCTTGGCCAGGACAGTTGGGGGCAGGGTATCTTCCAGGCGGTCATGGCGCTCGGGGTGCCGCTGGTGGTCGATGCCGATGCGCTTAACCTGATGGCGGGTCGCTTCGCCGGCGAGCGTCGCGACGACTGGATCCTGACGCCACATCCTGGCGAGGCGGCGCGGCTGCTGGAGCGTAGCGTCGGCGAGGTCGAGGGCGACCGGCCGGCGGCGGCCAAGGCGTTGCAGCAGCGCTACGGCGGCACGGTCGTATTGAAGGGCGCGGGTTCCTTGGTCTGCGGCCCGAGCGGTCTGGCGCTGTGTCCATTCGGTAACCCGGGCATGGCCAGCGGCGGCATGGGTGACGCCCTGGCTGGCATCATCGGTGCCTTGGTGGCCCAGGGGCTGGCGCTGGAGCAGGCCGCGCAGACCGGCGTTCTGGTGCATGCCCTGGCCGGCGACATGGCGGCACGTCAGGGCGGCGAACGTGGCCTGCTCGCGAGCGATCTGGCATCCTGTGCTCGAATTTTGGTCAATCCGACGATAGGCGAGGATAATGCTGCTGCGACTCGATGACGAAGACCGCCAGGTCGCACTGGGGGAGTGCCTGGGGCGGGCGCTCGAGGGACGCGGGCGCGTCTACCTTGCCGGCGAACTGGGGGCCGGCAAGACCACGCTCGCCAGGGGCGTGCTGCGTGCCTACGGGCACCAAGGCGCAGTGAAGAGCCCCACGTACACGTTGGTCGAGCCCTACGAGCTCGATGCCGTCAGGCTTTACCATTTCGATCTGTACCGCCTCGCTGATGCCGAGGAGCTCGAGTTTATCGGCGGCCGCGACCTGCTCGCCGAGGATTGCCTGTGCCTGATCGAATGGGCCGAGCGTGGCGAAGGCTGGTTGCCCGAGCCCGATGTTCGCGTTTCCCTGGCCCACCGGGATGACGGCCGCGAGGCTAGCCTCGAGGCACATACGCCCCGCGGTGACCGGGTACTGGCGCGGGTGGCGGCCTCGCTCGGCGCTCACGGGCTGGCCGCGGAGGGCGACGCATGAGTCAGCGTCTTGGCCGCCTGGCAGGCTTTTTCCTGATGACCGCCGTGACGCTGGCAAGCGGTGTGCTCGTCAGCCCGCTGGCCGTAGCGGGCAACGTCGACACTATTCGCCTGTGGGCGGCGCCGGACCACTCCCGGCTGGTGTTCGACCTGTCGTCGCCGGCGTCTGCTTCTGTCTTCCAGCTCGACAACCCCCGTCGTCTGGTCATCGACCTGGCAGATACCGAGCTCAAGGCCTCCCCCTCGAGCATCGACCTCTCGGGCAGCGCCATCAGCTCGGTGCGTACCGGCGTGCGTGAAGGCAATGATCTGCGCGTGGTACTGGAGCTCAGTCGGGCGGTGGAGCCGCGGCATTTTTCCCTGGCGCCGAACGCCCAGTACGGTGATCGTTTCGTGGTCGATCTCGAGTATCCTGGCGAGAGCGCCGTTGAAGACCCCATCGATCCCATCGAGGCGATGATTCGCGAGCAGGAAATTGCCGCCGAGCGGGCCAAGACCGTGGCCGTGGCCGAAGGTCGAGACCCGGTCGAGGCGGCGCCGGTGGTGGATACGGCCCAGCCCCATCCCAAGCGCGATATCATCATCGCGGTGGACGCGGGGCACGGCGGCGAAGATCCCGGCGCCGTGGGTCCGAGCGGCACCCGGGAGAAGGATGTGGTGCTGCAGATGGCCGATCGTCTGGCGCGCCAGATCAACGCCACCTCCGGTTTCAAGGCGGTGATGATTCGCGACGGCGACTATTATGTGGGCCTGCGACAGCGCACCATCATCGCGCGGGAGCAGAAGGCCGACTTCTTCGTCTCGATCCATGCCGACGCCTTCACCAGTCCACGGCCTCACGGTAGCTCGGTGTTCGCCCTGTCCCAGCGCGGTGCGACCTCCGAGACGGCCAAGTGGCTGGCCGCCAGCGAGAACCGTTCTGACCTGATCGGTGGCGTCGACGGCAACCTGTCGCTGGACGACAAGGATCAGGTGCTGCGTGGCGTGTTGCTGGACCTGACCATGACCGCGACCCTGAACGACTCTCTGACCATTGGTGGCGAGGTGCTCGATCGGATCGGGCGCTTGAATGATCTGCACAAGCCGCGCGTGGAGCAGGCCGGCTTCGTGGTGCTGAAGTCGCCAGACATTCCGTCGCTGTTGGTGGAGACCGGCTTCATCTCCAATCCGGAGGAAGAGCGGCGTCTGCGCGATGGTGGCTATCAGGACCGGATGATGAACGCGGTGTTCGGCGGTTTGCGCGCTCACTTCGAGCGTAATCCGCCTCCGGCGAGCCTGCTGGCCTGGCAGCGTGATCAGGGGCGCAACACCGCGTCCAACGAGTACCGTATTCAGCCCGGCGACACCCTGTCTGCCATTGCCGCGCGCCATAGTGTGCCGCTGACCCAGCTCAAGCAGGTCAACGAACTGTCCGGCGATGTGATCCGCGTTGGCCAAGTGCTGAGGATTCCGAGCTCATGAACGAGACCGATACCCCGACCTCGACCCCAGGCCCGACGGCGACACGGCGCCGCATCCAGATCCTCGATCCGAGACTCGCCAACCAGATCGCCGCCGGCGAAGTGGTCGAGCGGCCGGCCTCGGTGGTCAAGGAGCTGGTCGAGAACGCCATCGATGCCGGCAGTACACGCATTGAGCTCGAGATCGAATCGGGTGGCACGCGACTGATTCGGGTGCGCGACGATGGCTCGGGCATCGGCGAGGACGACCTGCCGCTGTCGCTGTCGCGTCACGCCACCAGCAAGATCGCCTCTTTGGACGAGCTCGAGGGGGTGGCCAGCCTCGGCTTTCGCGGCGAGGCGCTGGCCTCGATCAGCTCGGTGTCGCGGCTCGAGCTGACCTCCAACGTCGAGGACGACCCGCGCGGCGGCTGGCGAGTCGTGGCGGAAGGGCGCCGTATGGAACCCCGGGTCACGCCGGCGCCGCACCCGAGGGGAACCTCGGTCATCGTGCGCGACCTGTTCTTCAATACCCCGGCTCGGCGCAAGTTCCTGCGCACCGAGAAGACAGAGTTTGGCCATGTCGAGGAGGCCTTCCGGCGCCAGGCGCTGTCGCGCTTCGATATTGGCTGGGTGCTGCGTCACAACCAAAAGACGCTCCATCAGTTGCCGGTGGCTGACGACGAAGAGTCCCGGGAAAGGCGCCTCAAGTCGCTGTTGGGGAAGGGCTTTCTGGACAGCGCCCTGACGCTTGATATCGCGGCCGGGGGACTGCGCCTGTGGGGCTGGGTGGGCTTGCCGACCTATTCGCGTGCCCAGGCCGACCAGCAGTATTTCTTCGTCAACGGGCGAGTGGTGCGCGACCGTCTGGTCGCTCATGCCGTCCGCCAGGCGTATCGCGACGTGCTGTTCCACGGTCGTCATCCGGTGTTTGTTCTGTACCTGGACGTCGACCCCACGGTGGTGGACGTCAACGTGCACCCGACCAAGCATGAAGTGCGCTTTCGCGATGGGCGCATGGTTCATGATTTTCTGTTCTCCAGTCTGCACCGGGCCCTCGGCGAGGCGCGCGCCGGCCAGGCCGAGTCTGCGGCCAGCCACGACGACCACGAGGGCCTCGACGTCGACCCCGAGACCGGCGAGATTCGTGAGCCGCCCCCCGCCGGTGGCCAGCCCGCGCCTGGTGCCTGGCAGCAGCAGCCCATGGCGCTGCACGCGCGCCGAGACGAGGGCGGCACCAATGTCACGCCGGACCGCGTGCGGGCCTTCATGGACGGCTATCGGCAGTTGCACCCGGAGCATGAAGAGAGCCTGCTTACCCCGCAGCCGGCAGCCCCCGGTGCTGGCGGTTACGCCGCCGGAGTGGCGCAGAGCGAGCGTGCAGTCCCCTTGCCGCGGACCATGGTCGGCGTCGAGGGTGGTGCCGGGGCCTTCGCCGAGGGCACGCCCAGCGCGGCGCCGATGCCCGCGGAAGACGCCACCCAGGCGCCGCCGCTGGGCTTCGCCATCGCCCAGCTGCATGGCATCTATATCCTCGCCCAGAATGCTCACGGGCTGGTGCTGGTCGACATGCACGCCGCCCATGAGCGGATCGTCTACGAGCGCATGAAGAACCAGGTCCATGGCGGTGCCCTGGACGCCCAGCCGCTGCTGGTACCGGTGTCGCTGGCGGCGAGCCCGGCCGAGGTCGAGACCGCCGAGGCGGAGCACGAGGCATTTTCGCGGCTCGGCGTGGAGCTCGATGCCGCCGGCCCCGAGACGCTGCTGGTGCGCCAGGTGCCGACCCTCCTGGCCGATGCCGACGTGGAGCCGCTGGTGCGTGAGATGCTGGCGGATCTGGAGCGCTATGGTCGCTCCGACCGCATCGAGGCGCATATCAATGAACTACTGGCGTCGATGGCCTGCCACGGCAGCGTGCGTGCCAATCGCCTGCTGACCATCGCCGAGATGAATGCCCTGCTGCGTGATATGGAGCGTACCGAGCGCAGCGGTCAGTGCAACCACGGTCGTCCGACCTGGACCCAGATGAGCATGCGCGAGCTCGATCGACTGTTCCTGCGAGGCCAGTGACATGGGCGTCGATTCTCGGCCCCTGGCGATTGTGTTGATGGGCCCCACCGCGGCGGGCAAGACCGATCTGGCCATTGCCGCCCGAGACGCCCTCGATGGCGAGATCATCAGCGTCGACTCGGCCATGGTCTATCGCGGCATGGACATCGGCAGCGCCAAGCCATCACCAGAAGAGCTAGCGCGGGCGCCGCATCGGCTGATCGATATTCGGGATCCCGTCGAGCCCTATTCGGCGGCGGAGTTTCGAGACGACGCGCTGGCCCAGATGCATGAGATCGCCGCGCAAGGCAGGGTGCCGCTGCTGGTGGGGGGCACCATGATGTACTTCAAGCGCCTGATGGAAGGCGTCGCCAACCTGCCGTCGGCGAGCCCGGACGTGCGGGCCGCCCTTGAGCAAGACGTCGAGCGTCATGGGCTCAAGGGGCTGCATGAACGGCTGGCCCGGGTCGACCCGGAGTCCGCCGCACGGATTCATCCCAACGATCCTCAGCGCCTGCTACGGGCGCTGGAGGTGTATGAGGTCAGTGGCAAATCGCTGTCGCAACTGTGGCGTGAGCAGCGTCCTGAAACCTTTCCCTTCCGCACGCTGTCCATAGGTCTCGCGCCGGCGAATCGCTCCGTGCTACATGAGAGAATAGCGAAGCGGTTCGGGGCGATGCTGGACGCCGGTTTCCTCGAGGAAGTGGCGTCGTTGAGGGCGCGCGGTGATCTGTCACCGACGTTGCCGTCGATGAAGAGCGTCGGCTATCGTCAGGCCTGGGCGTATCTGGACGGCGAGTTCGATAGAGAGCAACTACGCTTTCGCTCAGTGGTGGCAACGCGTCAGCTGGCCAAGCGTCAGCTGACCTGGATGCGCAGTTGGCCGCGGCTGAATTGGGTCGACCCCCTGGTCGGGGATCCCGCCGAGCGAATCTGGAAACTGGTGCGCAAATCCGGGACATAGCGTAAGATATCGAGTTCGTGTGGCCGACTGACCGGGCCCCGCCGAATCCTCGATGCTCGCCGCTTCCTAACGGCAGAGGCGAGCATCGGCATAACTTCAACCCCTAAGACACTCAGGGAGAGCAACATGTCCAAAGGGCAGTCCCTTCAAGATCCGTACCTGAACATCCTGCGCAAGGAGCGCATTCCGGTATCCATCTTCCTGGTCAACGGCATCAAGCTGCAGGGTCAGATCGAGTCCTTCGACCAGTTCGTCATTTTGCTGCGCAACACGGTCAGCCAGATGGTCTATAAGCACGCCATCTCCACGGTGGTGCCGTCGCGTAACGTGCGCCTCCCGGCTCAAGACCCCGCTGCGCAGCCGGAAATCTAATTGCGTGAGGTATTGATTGTTTTTTGAACGTCCCGACGCCGGTGAAACGGCGGTACTCGTCCATCTCGACTTTCAGGACGAGAAGGAGCGCGAAGATCCCGGCGAGTTTCTGGAGCTGGTGCGCTCGGCTGGTGCCGAGCCTGCCACCCTGATCACCGGGTCTCGCCAGCGCCCCGACTCCAGGACCTATGTGGGGTCGGGTAAACTCGAGGAAGTTCGCGAGGCGCTGGCGGTGCACCAGGCAGAACTGGTGATCTTCAACCATGCGCTCAGTCCTTCCCAGGAACGCAACGTCGAGCAGTCGCTGAAGTGTCGCGTGCTCGATCGTACCGGCCTGATCCTCGATATCTTCGCCCAGCGCGCCCGTACCCACGAGGGCAAGCTGCAGGTGGAGCTGGCCCAACTCGAGTACATGTCGACTCGCCTGGTGCGGGGGTGGACCCACCTCGAGCGCCAGAAGGGCGGCATCGGCCTGCGTGGCCCTGGCGAGACTCAGCTCGAGACGGACCGTCGCCTGTTGCGTGCTCGCATCAAGGCCATCCACAAGCGCCTGGACAAGGTGCGCAGTCAGCGCAGCCAGAATCGCCGCGCTCGCTCCCGCGCCGAGATTCCCAGTGTGTCCCTGGTGGGGTACACCAACGCCGGCAAATCAACGCTGTTCAACAGTTTGACCGCGGCCGAGGTCTATGCGGCGGACCAGCTCTTCGCTACTCTCGACCCAACGCTGAGGCGGCTCGAGGTGGCGGACGTGGGGCCAGTGGTGCTGGCCGACACGGTCGGATTCATTCGCCACCTGCCGCACAAGCTGGTCGAGGCCTTCCGTGCCACGCTCCAGGAGGCGGCGGAAGCGAGCTTGCTGGTGCACGTCATCGATGCCGCGGATCCGGATCGCGAGCTCAATGTCACCCAGGTGGATACCGTGCTGGCGGAAATCGGTGCCGATGAGGTGCCGAGCCTCAAGGTAATGAACAAGATCGATCTGTTCGACAGCGCGCCGCGCATCGAACGCGATGAACATGGCGTGCCGGACACGGTGTGGTTGTCGGCCCAGAAAGGACTCGGCCTCGACCTGCTGTCTCAGGCCTTGTCGGAGCGGCTGGCCGACGATGTCATCGACTTCGATCTGACCCTGGCACCGGAGCAGGGCAAGCTGCGCGCCGCGTTGCACGAATTGGGCGCGGTTCGCGATGAACGCTTCGATGACGCCGGGCATACCTGCCTGGAAGTACGCCTGCCGCGGCGTGACTTCAATCAGCTGATGGCTCGCCTCGGCGAGCGTGCCAACGACTACCTTCCCGAGTCGCTCAAGGAACGCGACGTCTGGGAAGCCTGACGACGACCCGAGAATCGGGTCGACACAGCGTCGCCCTGAGGCGGCGCCGACACGGATCGCAACCGATGCCCGTCGCAAGCATCGCGGCGGATGCACAGAGTGGAGACGACGTATGGCCTGGAATGAGCCTGGTGGCGGCAACCAGCACGATCCCTGGAGTGGTGGCGGGGGCCGACGTGGGGGAAACGGCGGCGGCAACCGCGGTGGAGACAACCAGGGGCCGCCGGACCTTGATGAGGCCCTGAAGAAGTTTCAGGACAAGCTCAATAGCATGCTGGGCGGCCGTGGCAAGCGCGGTGGCAACGGTAATGGCGGCAAGAACGGCGGCGGCAAGTCGCGTAACGCCTTCACCCTGCCGGGGCTGTTGATCATCATCGCCCTCGCAGTGTGGGCGGCCAGTGGCTTCTATCTGGTTGACCAGTCCGAGCGTGGCGTGGTGCTGCGTTTCGGCAAGTTCCAGGAAGTCGTCACGCCGGGTCTGCAGTGGAACCCGCCGCTGATCGACGACGTACGCATGGTCAACGTGACCCGGGTGCGCTCGGTGAGCCAGACCCAGTCGATGCTGACCCAGGATGAGAACATTGTCTCGGTGGAAATTTCGGCTCAGTATCAGGTCGCGGATCCGCAAGGCTATGTCCTCAATGTGCGCGATCCTGAGCTGTCGCTGGAGAATGCCCTCGACTCGGCCCTGCGCCACGTGGTCGGCGGTACCGACATGATCGATATCCTGACGTCCGGCCGTGAAATTCTCGGTTCCTCGGTCGCCAGTCGCCTGCAGTCTTACCTGGACAACTATGGCACCGGTATCCGTCTGCAGACGCTGAACGTCGAATCCACTTCGCCCCCCGATGCGGTGCAGGATGCGTTCGATGACGTCATCCGGGCGCGCGAGGATCGTCAGCGCACGATCAACCAGGCCATGGCCTACGCCAATGCGATCATCCCGGCGGCCCAGGGTCAGGCCCAGCGAGTGGTCGAGCAGGGGCAGGGCTATCGTGAGTCCGTGGTCGCCGAGGCGCGTGGTCAAGCCAACCGCTTCAGCGCGTTGCTGTCCCAGTATCGCAATTCTCCCGACGTGATGCGTGAGCGTCTGTATCTCGATGCCATTTCCGAGGTGCTCGGTCAGACCAACAAGGTGCTGGTTGATGTCAGCGAGCAGAGCCCGCTGATGGTGTTGCCGCTGGACCGGCTCAAGCCGAGTGGCAGCGCCTCCGCCGGTGAGGCGGGCAGCAGTCAGCTCGATCCGCAGGTGCTCGATCGCATCCGCGCCGAGTCCAGTACGTCGAGCAATAGCAATCGCAGTGGCCGCGACACCGGCATCCAGCGGGAGGGACGCTAAATGATCAATAACCGATCCCTGCTCATCGTCGGCGGCCTGGCCGCCGTGGCTTGGCTTGCCAGCAATAGCCTCTATGTGGTCGATGAAACCGAGCGCGCGGTAAAGCTGCGCTTCGGTGAGATCATCGAGGAAAATATTCAGCCCGGTCTGCACGTCAAGGTGCCGGTCACCCAGACCATCCGCAAGTTCGATACCCGGGTGCTGACGCTGGATACCGATGCCAGCCGCTACCTGACCCTCGAGCAGAAGGCGGTGATCGTGGACTCCTACGTCAAGTGGCAGGTGGTCAACCCCACCCGTTACTACGAGGCGACGGCCGGCGACGAGCTGATGGCCGTGAGGCTGATTCAGCCGCGGGTCGACGAGAGTCTGCGTAACGAGTTCGGTCAGCTCAATCTGAAGCAGATCATCTCTGAAAAGCGTGATGACCTGATGACCGGCCCGACCAGCGATCTCGATTCGTTGATGCGTGAGGAACTCGGTGTCGCCGTTCTCGACATCCGGGTCAAGCGTATCGACCTGCCCGAGGACGTCTCCTCGGCGGTATACGAGCGCATGCGTTCCGAGCGTGAGCGTGAAGCCCGCGAGTGGCGTGCCCAGGGTCAGGAAGAGTCCGAGCGTATTCGTGCCAACGCCGACCGTCGCCGTCAGGTGCTGCTGGCCCAGGCCAATGAGCGCTCCGAGACGCTGCGTGGTGAAGGCGATGCCGAAGCCGCCGCGATCTTCTCCGAGGCCTACCAGCAGGACGCCGAGTTCTTCTCCTTCTGGCGCAGCCTTAATGCCTACCGCGAGACGTTTAGCGCGGAGCAGGGCAACATGATGGTGCTCGACCCCTCCAGCGACTTCTTCCGCTACTTGAAGAGTCCGGAACGGCCCGAGGGCTAAGGCGTTTGGCGAGCTCCCTTGGTCTTCCAGGAGGCGCGAAGTCCAAGGGCCTGGAAGGCTGAGAGGCTGGTCAGCCTCAAGGCCTGACAGGCTTCAAGGAGCGCCAGCAAAAGGCCTCAGAGCTTGCTCTGGGGCCTTTTGCCGGGTAACGCCACTCGTGAAGCTGCATTGTGCTCTTTCGTGGGGTTCATCCCGGCGCTAAACGTGATAGAATCCGTCAACCGGGCGTGGCCCGGTTTTTTTGTGGCCGAATACTTCCGCTCATCGCCTGCACGCCGGATCTCCCGACAGGGACTCCTCAGTGCGCGAGGCTTCGCGTGCGCGTGTGGACCAGGCCCACTGTTCAAGCAGGATGACCGACATGACCATCGCTGATCGCTGGCTCTTGCCGGACGGCATGGATGAGGTGCTACCGCCTCAGGCCAGTCGCATGGAAGAGCTGCGCCGGGCGCTGCTCGATCTCTTTCACGTCTGGGGATACGACCAGGTAATGCCGCCGCCGGTGGAGTTTCTCGACTCCTTGCTGACGGGCACCGGTACCGACCTGGACCTGCAGACCTTCAAGCTTACCGACCAACTCAGCGGACGCATGATGGGCGTCAGTGCCGATGTCACCCCGCAGGTGGCCCGCATGGACGCGCATTCGCTCAAGCGTGAGGGGCCGGTACGGCTGTGCTATTGCACCAACGTGCTGCGGGCCAAGGCCGACCAGCATCAGGGCGGACGCAGCCCGGTTCAGGTCGGCGTCGAGCTGTTTGGCCACGCGAGCCTGGCCGCGGATCTCGAGATCCTGCGTCTGGCCCTGGCGAGTCTCGGCGCGGCAGGTGCCGACGAGATTCACCTGGCGCTTGGCCATGTCGAGATCTATCGCAGCCTGGTTCAGGCCGCGGGGCTCGACCGCGATGCACAGCAGGCAATGTCGGCCGCCTTGGCACTGAAGTCGCCGGGTCAACTCGATGCCGAAGTGGAACGTTCGGTATCCGATCCGACCCTGGCCGGCATGTTCCGTGCCCTCGGTGAGCTACACGGCGGGCCAGACGTGCTCGAGGCGGCCCGGGAAGCCTTCAGTGAGGCTCCCCAGGCGGTCAATGACGCACTCGACAAGTTGTGCGAGCTGCATCGCGGTGTCACGGCAGAGCACCCGAATGTCGCCTGCTACTTCGATCTTGCCGAACTGCGTGGGTATCAGTACCACACCGGCATGATGTTCGCGGCCTTCGTGCCGGGCTATGGTCAGGCCTTGGCCAAGGGAGGCCGCTACGACGATACCGGTCGTGCCTTCGGTCGCGCTCGGCCGGCCACCGGGTTTTCCATGGACCTCAAACTGCTGGCCACGCTGGCGCCAAGAGAGCCGTCCATCGACGGCATCTGGGCGCCGGCAAACGACGGCAACGAAGGGCTGCAGGCGGCCATCCAGGCGCTGCGGGCCGAGGGCCGCCGTGTGGTTCAGGCGCTTCCGGGCCAGCGCACCGGCGCCGAGGCCCATCGCTGTCGGGAACGCCTGGTGCACGGGGATGGCGGTTGGACCCTCGAGACACTGGACACAGCCTCGCAGTCGGCCTGACACTCGAAACACCGTTCTGCGAAGAGACAACTGACATTCAAGCGCATGGGCGGCTCTATCGCCGTCGATGCTCGGGGCGCCTGAGTCTGGCGTCGATATCTGATGGGGCGCCGTGGCGCAATCACTTCAGGGGCGCCTCGGCGCAACAACGAGAGACGAGAAAGCAATGGGCAAGAACGTAGTCGTACTGGGTACCCAATGGGGCGATGAGGGCAAGGGCAAGGTCGTCGATCTGCTCACCGAGTCCGCCTCCGCGGTGGTGCGTTTCCAGGGCGGGCACAACGCCGGCCACACCCTGGTCATCGACGGTGAGAAGACCGTCCTGCACCTGATTCCTTCCGGCGTGCTGCGTGACGACAAGACCTGCGTCATCGGTAACGGCGTGGTGCTGTCGCCGGAAGCCCTGATCAAGGAGATTCGCGAGCTCGAGGGCAAGGGCGTGCCGGTGCGTCAGCGCCTGCGCCTGTCGCCAGCCTGCCCGCTGATCCTCGATTACCATGTCCGCCTGGACCAGGCCCGCGAGAAGGCCCGTGGTGTCGCCAAGATCGGTACCACCGGTCGCGGCATCGGTCCGGCCTACGAGGACAAGGTCGCGCGTCGTGGCCTGCGTCTGGGCGACATGCTCCATCGAGAGCGGTTTGCCTCCAAGCTCGGCGAGGTGCTGGATTATCACAACTTCGTGCTGACTCAGTACCACGGCGAACCGGCTGTCGATTTTCAGGAGGTGCTCGACGGCGCCATGCAGATGGCCGAAGAATTGCGGCCGATGGTTGCCGACACCGTGGGCCTGGTCCATGACCTGCGCAAGAACGGCGAGAACATCCTGTTCGAGGGCGCCCAGGGCTCGCTGCTGGATATCGACCACGGTACCTATCCGTTCGTGACCAGCTCCAACACCACCGCCGGCGGCACCGCGACCGGCTCCGGCGTGGGTCCGCTGTATCTGGACTACGTGCTCGGCATCACCAAGGCCTACACCACTCGTGTCGGTTCTGGTCCGTTCCCGACGGAGCTGTTCGATGAGCATGGTCGCCACCTGGCCGAGAAGGGCCACGAGTTTGGTGCCACCACCGGCCGTGCCCGTCGTTGCGGCTGGTTTGATGCCGTGGCCCTGCGCCACGCGGTGCAGATCAACTCGGTGTCCGGCATCTGCCTGACCAAGCTCGATGTGCTCGATGGCCTAGAGAACATCCGCGTCTGTGTCGGCTATCGCAGCAAGGACGGTGAGGTACTCGATACGCCGGTCGACTCGGAAGGCTACGAAGCCGTTGAACCGCTCTATCAGGACCTGCCTGGTTGGAGCGAATCGACCCTCGGCGTCAAGCAGGTCGACGGACTGCCGGCCAATGCCCGCGCCTACATCAGCTTCCTCGAAGAGCAGGTCGGCACCCCGATCGACATCATCTCGACCGGCCCCGACCGCAACGAGACCATCGTGCTGCGCAATCCCTTCGGCGAGTGAGTCCAGGCTCGACGGCGGATGTCGCAGCGTGGCATCCGCCGTCGAGAAGAGCGCTGCTCGTACCCTGCAAAGGCCGGCCTTCATGCCGGCTTTTTGCTGTCTGGTCGAAAGCGTCAGGAGATGCGGTTTTGCTCATTTTCTCCGGTCATTGCCGCGACATGAGGCGCCGGTGTGGTGCTTCGCCTAATCTTCGATGGTGTGATCACGCCACGAACGCCTCAAGGGCGGGTGCTAGGCGCGTTAAGGCATAAGGTTACACCCTGTGATTGTCAGCAATCTCTTAATGGATTCAGGCGTTTGCCGCTACGCTGCGGTGCACCAAAAACTCGTACTTGCCTCTTGTGCAGATACCCCGCAAAAGGTAACACTGGTAGCAATGACAATAAGAAAACATAACAAGCAATCGCATTAACGTTGGCCATATGGGAGATCCATAGTGAAAATTGGAGCACCAAGGGAACGGTTCGAGGGAGAGGCGCGCGTCGCCTTGACTCCCGAGAGTGCCGGACACATTCAGAAGTTGGGCCATGAGTGTCTGATCGAGACCGGCGCCGGTGAGCGTGCCGGGTTTACCGATCAGGCCTATGAAGCGGCGGGCGTTACCGTGGTAGCGGACGCCGATGCCGTGTTCACCGACGCCGACGTGGTGATCAAGGTCCGCGAGCCAAGCGAGCAGGAGGCCGACCGCCTGCGCGAGGGTCAGACCCTGATCAGCTTCTTCTGGCCTGCGCAGAACGAGGACATGCTCGAGCGCTGCAAGGCCAAGGGCGCATCCGTCATCGCCATGGACATGGTGCCGCGGATTTCCCGTGCCCAGAAGATGGACGCGCTGTCGTCCACCGCCAACATCGCGGGCTACCGTGCGGTCATCGAGGCCGGCAACCAGTTTGGCCGCTTCTTTACCGGGCAGGTCACCGCCGCGGGCAAGGTGCCGCCGGCCAAGGTGCTGGTGGTCGGTGCGGGCGTTGCTGGTCTGGCCGCCATCGGCACCGCGACTAGCCTAGGTGCCGTGGTGCGTGCATTCGACGTGCGCCCAGAGGTGGCCGAGCAGATCGAGTCGATGGGTGCCGAGTTCCTGTTTCTCGACTTCGAGGATAGTCAGGACGGCGCCGAGACAGGCGGCTATGCCGCGCCCTCGAGCCCCGAGTTTCGCGAAAAGCAGCTCGAGCTGTTCCGCGCCCAGGCGCCGGAAGTCGACATCGTCATCACCACCGCGCTGATTCCGGGACGTCCGTCGCCCAAGCTGTGGCTCGAGGACATGGTCGCGGCCATGAAGCCGGGCTCGGTGGTAATCGACCTGGCCGCCGAGAAGGGCGGTAACTGTGACCTGACCGTGCCCAACGAGCGTGTCGTCAGCGATAACGGCGTGGTGATTGTCGGTTACACCGACTTCCCGTCGCGCATGGCGACCCAGTCGTCGCTGCTCTACGCCACCAACATTCGTCACATGCTGACCGATCTGACCCCCGAGAAAGACGGCAAGATCGATCACAACATGGAAGACGATGTGATTCGCGGTTCCACCGTGACCCACCAGGGCGACATCACCTTTCCGCCGCCTCCGCCCAAGGTCAAGGCCATCGCCGCGGCGAAGCCCAAGCCCAAGGAGAAGGAGCCGACGCCTGAGGAGAGAAAGGCCGCCGAACATGCCGCCTTCGTCGCCCAGACCAAGAGCCAGGTCGGCATGCTGGTGGCTGGGGGTATCGTGATGCTGCTGCTCGGCATGGTCGCTCCGGCGTCTTTCATGCAGCACTTCATCGTCTTCGTGCTGGCGTGCTTCATTGGCTTCCAGGTGATCTGGAACGTCAGTCACTCGCTGCACACGCCGCTGATGGCGGTCACCAATGCCATTTCCGGCATCATCATCCTCGGTGCCGTCCTCCAGGTCGGTTCGGGTAACTGGTTGGTCGCATTGCTCGCCGGGCTTTCGGTGCTGATTGCGTCCATCAATGTCGTGGGTGGCTTCCTGGTGACACGCCGGATGCTGGCCATGTTCCAGAAGTCCTGAACCGCGGAGAGACGAAATGCTAGGACAACAATTCGTAACCGCCGCGGCGATCGCGGCGAGTGTGCTGTTCATTCTCTCCCTGGGGGGGCTGAGCAACCAGGAAAAGGCCAAGCGAGCCGTGTGGTACGGCATCGCCGGTATGGCGCTGGCGGTGCTGTTCATCATGTTCGGCCCGGGCATCGGCAACTATTGGCTGATGATTCCGTTGATGGCCATCGGTGCCGGCATCGGTGCCTACGTGGCGAAGAAGGTCGAGATGACCCAGATGCCGCAGCTGGTCGCGGCGCTACACTCCTTCGTCGGCCTGGCGGCGGTGTTCGTCGGCTGGAATGCCGAGCTTGAGCGTGCCCGTGTGGCAGCCATGCGTGCTGCCGGCGAGTCGCTGGAAGGACTGTCGGCCTTCGCTGCGACCCTGGCTCACAAGACGCCGGCCGAGCTGACGTTTCTTCAGGTCGAAGTGGTGCTCGGCGTGTTCATCGGTGCGGTGACCTTCACCGGCTCGGTGATCGCCTTCGGCAAGCTGTCGGGCAAGATCGACGGCAAGCCCAAGCAGTTCCCGGGCGGGCACTGGCTCAACGCCGGGGCTGCACTGCTGACCCTGGTGCTGGCCATCGCTTACCTCAATGGCGCGGGCTTCTGGACGCTGCTGCTGATCGCCGTACTGGCGTTCTTCATCGGCTGGCACCTGATCATGGGCATCGGCGGCGCCGACATGCCGGTGGTGGTGTCGATGCTCAACAGCTACTCGGGCTGGGCCGCTGCCGCCATCGGCTTCACGCTGTCCAATGATCTGCTGATCGTGACCGGTGCCCTGGTTGGCTCTTCCGGTGCGATCCTCTCGTACATCATGTGCCGGGCGATGAACCGCAAGTTCGTCAATGTCATCCTCGGGGGCTTCGGCGGTACCAAGGGACCGGCGGCGGAAATCGAGGGCGAGCAGGTCGCCATCGACGTAGGCGGCGTCTCCAGCGCCCTGAACGACGCCGATAGCGTGATCATCGTGCCGGGTTATGGCATGGCGGTGGCCCAGGCCCAGAACGCGGTCAGCGAGCTGGTACGCAAGCTGCGTTCTGCTGGCAAGGAAGTGCGCTTCGGTATTCACCCGGTCGCCGGGCGTCTTCCGGGCCACATGAATGTGCTGCTGGCCGAGGCCAAGGTGCCTTACGACATCGTGCTGGAGATGGACGAGATCAACGACGACTTCCCCTCCACCGACGTGGTCATCGTGATCGGCTCCAACGACATCGTGAACCCGGCGGCCCAGGAAGACCCCAACAGCCCGATCGCCGGCATGCCGGTGCTGAAGGTGTGGGAGGCCAAGCAGGTGTTCGTGTGCAAGCGTGGTCAGGGGACCGGCTACTCCGGCATCGAGAATCCGCTGTTCTTCAAGGACAACACGCGGATGTTCTACGGCGATGCCCGCTCGACCATCGACAGCCTGCTGCCGATGATCGATTGATCGCAGGTAACACGCACTGATGCTGCCAACGCCCCTTTCGAGGGGCGTTTTTCGTTACAATCCAAGGCCAACACTTCTTCCTATCGGGGCAACCATGATCGACGAGCGTATGACGGTGGCGGTACTGGGCGGCGGTAGCTTCGGCACGGCGCTGGCCAGCATCGCCGCGGACAACGGGTACGAGGTGCGCCAGTGGATGCGTGACGAGGACCTGGTGGAGAGCATCAATCGCGATCATCGCAACCCGCGCTATCTGCCTGACTATGCCATCAACCCCGCGGTGACCGCCTCCAATCGGCTCGACTGGGTGCTGACCGGCGCCACCCTGGTGCTGGTGGCCATTCCCTCCAAGGCTTTCGCCAGTGTGGTACGCCAGGCGCGGCCGTGGCTGACGGCGGATCAGGTGTTGGTCAGCACCACCAAGGGCATCGAGGAAGATGGCTTCAAGCTGATGAGCCAGATTCTCGAGGATGAAACCGGCTTCTCCCACGTCGGCGTGCTGTCGGGACCGAACCTGGCCGGTGAGGTGGCCGACAAGCAGCTTACCGCCACGGTGATCGCGAGCACGGATGCCGATACCCGCTCCCGGGTGCAGGCGGCATTGGGGTGCGATTACTTTCGTGTATACGCCAGCAACGACCGCTATGGCGTGGAGCTTGGTGGGGCGCTGAAGAACATCTACGCCATCGCCGCCGGCATGGCCGCAGCCCTCGGCATGGGCGAGAACACCCGCAGCATGCTGATGACCCGAGCCCTGGCCGAGATGAGCCGCTTCGCCGTGGCTCAGGGCGCCAACCCGATGACCTTCCTCGGCCTGGCGGGGGTCGGCGATCTTATCGTCACCTGCTCCTCCCAGCTGTCGCGTAACTACCGCGTGGGACAGGCCCTCGGCGAGGGCAAGAGTCTAGAGGAGGCCGTGGACGCCCTGGGCCAGGTCGCCGAAGGCGTCAATACGGTCAAGCTGGTGCGCGCCAAGGCGCGGGAAGACGGCGTCTACATGCCGCTGGCCGAGGGTTTGTTCCAGGTGCTGTTTCGCGGAGTACCGGCCAGGGACATGGCCAAACTGTTGATGCAGAACGAG
>Ga0114954_1000072_pt1 | contig 36400 bp, 25 predicted proteins | sample Porto_4metaG_FD_87299 | JGI IMG/M metagenome (GOLD analysis project Ga0114954, IMG submission 87299) | Marine algal microbial communities from Porto, Portugal - Porto_4 metaG | ecosystem: Host-associated > Algae > Red algae > Unclassified | place: Portugal: Porto | collected 2015-02-02
AATCTCGATTTTCACCCCACCGGCCGTCATTTCCTGCAGATTCCCGGCCCCTCGCCGGTGCCGGATCGCATCCTGCGCGCCATGAGCCTGCCCACCATCGACCACCGAGGCCCGGAGTTCGGGGCCCTGGGGCGAGAGCTTTTGTCCAAGGTCCAGCGGGTATTCAAGACCGCGGGCCCTGTGATCATCTATCCGGCCTCCGGGACCGGTGCCTGGGAGGCGGCGCTGGCCAATACGCTGTCGCCGGGCGATGGCGTGCTGATGTTCGAGACCGGACACTTCGCCACCCTATGGCACAAGATGGCACTCAGGCTCGGCGTTGAGCCCGAGTTCATCGGCCTGCCAGGCGATGAGGGTTGGCGTCAGGGAGTGCAGGCGGACATGATCGAGGCGCGGCTGAAGGAAGACACCGAGCATCGCTTGAAGGCGGTATGCGTGGTGCACAACGAGACCTCCACCGGGGTGACCAGTGATATTGCCGCGGTGCGCCGGGCCATCGATGCCGCGGGGCATCCGGCATTGTTGATGGTGGATACCATCTCGGGGCTCGCCAGTGCCGATTATCGCCACGATGACTGGGGCGTGGACGTGACCATTTCCGGCTCCCAGAAGGGCCTGATGCTACCGCCTGGCATCAGCTTCAATGCGCTGTCCGACAAGGCTATCGCCGTCAGTCGCGAGGCGCGTTTGCCGAAGAGCTTCTGGGCCTGGGACGAGATTCTCGGTGCCAATGCCAACGGCTACTGGCCCTATACCCCCAACACCAACCTGCTCTATGGCCTCAATGAAGCGCTGGACATGCTGCTCGAGGAAGGACTCGACAACGTCTTCGCCCGCCATCAGCGCTGGGCGGCCGGGGTGCGCGCGGCCGTCGATGCCTGGGGACTCGAGATCCAATGCCAGGACCCTGCCGTCTACTCGCCGGTGCTCACCGGGGTGGTGCTGCCCGATGGCGTCGATGCCGATGCCGTGCGCGAACTGATCTATCAGCGCTTCGATCTCTCGCTGGGCATGGGCCTTGGCAAGGCCAAGGGACGCATGTTCCGCATCGGACACCTCGGTGACTGCAACGACCTGACCCTGATGGCGACACTGGCCGGCTGCGAGATGGGCCTGGAGCTTTCCGGGGTGTCGCTGAAGGCCAGCGGCGTCAAGGCCGCCATGGCGTACTTCGCCGCTCATCCTCCCGCTCACCTGGCTCGGCTGGCCGATGCCTGAACCGGCGTTGGTGTGCCTGTTCACGCCGCCGCTGCACACAGCCGCTTCACACAGCCCCGTGCATTGATGATGCACGGTCGGGGCGTCGATCGAGGATCTGGACTGTGACTGACACTGAGAGGAGTGGGCGATGACCTCCCTGACCCAACCTGGCCCGGACGCCCGTGTGCGACCGGTGACCGAACTGGCGACGCGGTTGCGTCGAGAACTCGACGGCGAGGTGCTGTTCGACGAGGCCTCTCGCGGTCGTTACGCAACCGATGCTTCCATCTATCAGGTCACTCCGGTCGGTGTGGTGATTCCGCGCCATCAGGACGACCTGGCCCTGGCGCTGGATATCGCCCGCGACCAGGGCGTCGCGGTGCTGCCACGGGGCGGCGGCACCAGCCAGTGCGGCCAGACCGTGGGCGAAGCACTGGTGATCGATACCAGCCGCCATCTGAATGCCATCATCGAGTTCGACAAACAGGCCCGTACCGTGGTGGTGGAGCCCGGCATCGTGCTCGACCACCTGAATGCCTGGCTCAAGCCCCATGGGCTCTGGTACCCGGTGGATGTCTCGACCAGTGCCCAGTGCACTCTGGGGGGTATGGCCGGTAACAATTCCTGCGGCTCGCGCTCTATTGCCTACGGCAACATGGTGCATAACGTAGCCGCCATCGATGCGCTGCTGGCCGATGGCCGCGAGGCTCGCTTCGGTCGCATGGACGAGTTGACCGAGGCCTCGCCATTGTTCGACCTTGCCGGCCGCGTGCGAGCCATCGCCGAGCGCGAGAATTCGCGTATTCGGGAGCACTTTCCCAAGGTCCTCAGGCGGGTGGCGGGATACAACCTCGATCTCTTCGACTGTCAGAATCCACAGCCTTACGAGGCCGATGGCGTCGCCAATCTGGCCCACCTGCTAGTCGGCTCCGAGGGCTCTCTGGCGCTCACCCGGCGTTTGACCCTGAAGCTTTCCCCGCTGCCCGAGCACAAAGTGCTGGGGGTGGTGAATTTTCCCACTTTCTATCAGGCCATGGACCTGACCCAGCACATCGTGACCCTGTCGCCCACGGCCGTGGAGCTTGTCGATCACACCATGATCGCCTTGTCGTTGGAAAATCCAGCGTTCGCGCCGGTCATCAAGAAGGCACTGATCGGCAAGCCCGAAGCGGTGTTGCTGGTGGAGTTCGCGGGTCAGGACCGTGACGCCTTGCTTAAGGATCTGGCTCGTCTCAACCAGTTGCTGGGAGATCTGGGCTTGCCCGACGCCGTGGTCGATATGCCCGACGCCAAGGCCCAGAAGGCGCTATGGGACGTGCGCAAGGCCGGGCTCAATATCATGATGAGCATGAAGGGCGACGGTAAGCCGGTGTCCTTTATCGAGGACTGTGCGGTGCCGCTCGAGCACTTGGCCGAGTACACCGACAAGTTGACCCAGATGTTCCATCACCATGGCACCGAGGGCACCTGGTATGCCCACGCCAGCGTCGGCACCTTGCACGTGCGACCTATCCTCGATATGCGTCGTGGGGGCGCCACCAAGATGCGGGCCATCGCCGAACAGGCCGCGGCCCTGGTGCGCGAGTACAAGGGCGCCTATTCCGGCGAGCATGGCGACGGCATCTGTCGTGGCGAGTGGGTGGCCTGGCAGTTCGGGAGTGAACTCAATGATGCCTTCCGCGAGATCAAGGGACTCTTCGACCCGACGAACCTGATGAACCCGGGCAAGGTCGTCGATACGCCGAAGATGGATGACGATCGGCTGTTTCGTTTCTCCGGCGACTACCAGCGTATTGCTCTGACGCCGGTACTCGACTGGTCGCCCTGGAACGTCGAGCGCGACCCCTTGAGCGGCGACCAGAGCCCCCCCGGTAGCGGCAGTGACGTGACCGGGGGCCTCGCCAGCGCGGTGGAGATGTGCAACAACAACGGCCATTGCCGCAAGTTCGATGCCGGCACCATGTGCCCGAGCTACCGCATCAGTGGCGACGAGAAGCATCTGACCCGGGGGCGGGCCAACACGCTACGCCTGGTACTCTCCGGGCAATTGGGCAGCGATGGCCTGGCCAGCGACGAGGTCAAGGAGACGCTGGACCTTTGCGTCTCGTGCAAGGGCTGCAAACGCGACTGCCCGACCGGCGTCGATATGGCGCGTATCAAGATCGAGGCCCGGGCGGCTCGTGTCGAGCGCAATGGCATCGCGCTGCGCGAACGGCTGATCGCCGACATGCCTCGCATGGCACCGGTATTGAAGCGTCTGGCGCCGCTGACCCGGGGCCTGGAACGTGCGCCCTGGTTGGCGGGGCGGGTCAAGCGGGCGCTGGGACTCGCCGAGGCCAGGTCGTTGCCTTTGTTCGGAGGGGATTATACCGCCTCGCAGCCGAGCCGCCTGTCCGCCGAGCATCGCGAAAACGCCGCCGACACCGGAGAGCTGGGCGAGGTGGTGCTGTTCGTTGATACCTTCAACAACTATATGGAGGCCGACAACGCCGAGGCGGCTCATCGCGTGCTGACCGCGGCGGGCTATCGCGTGGTGCTGTCACGGCCACCGGGCCAGCGTCCACTGTGTTGCGGTCGTACCTATCTCGCCGCGGGCCAGGTAGCGCGGGCCAAGGACGAGGCCCGCCGGACCCTCGAGGCGCTGTTGCCCTATGTCGAGCGAGGCGCCACCGTGGTCGGACTCGAGCCCTCGTGCCTGCTGACCCTGCGCGATGAATTTCTCGGCTACGGTTTCGGTGAGTCCGCCACGCGGTTGGCCAAGGCGAGCCTATTGTTCGAGGAGTTTCTGGTGCGTGAAAAGGAGGCCGGACGCTTGGTGCTGTCGTTAAAAGCACTACCACACTCACGAGCATTGCTCCACGGACACTGCCATCAGAAGGCGTTCGATGCGTTGACGCCGGTCCAGCGAGTGTTGGCGTGGATCCCTGATCTTACGCTCGAGACGATCACCTCCTCGTGCTGCGGCATGGCCGGCAGCTTTGGCTATGAGCGAGAGCATTTCGAGGCCTCCATGCAGATGGCGGAGCTTGCGCTGCTGCCTGCGGTTCGTGAGGCCTCCGACGCCCTGATCGTGGCCGACGGCACCAGCTGCCGCCACCAGATCAAGGATGGCGCCTCGCGGGAGGCGTTGCATGTGGCCCGTGTGCTGGCTGACGCCCTGGATACGTGAGGCAACGTGAGTCGTCTGGGACAGCGTGCGGTGGGGGCATCGCCCGGCTGGTCGAGATTTGGGGTCTGGCCGATGGGCACAAGCTGTGGTGGGATGGTGGGGGCGTCGAATGGATCGACGTCCGGCGATGGGGCGAGAGCATGGCGCGCCCCAGCGCTCTCTCGCCTGGGGTTGAAGACCTGGGGGGAAGGCGAGGGGCAGACCAGAGATTGAAGACCAAAGGATTCAGCACATGATCGATTTGCGAAGCGATACCGTCACCCGTCCCACAGAGGCCATGCGCGAGGCCATGGCGATCGCCCCGGTGGGTGATGACGTCTGGGGGGATGATCCGAGTGTGGCACGCTTCGAGGCCGAACTGGCCGACCGCGCCGGCTTCAGTGCGGCGGCGTTCTTTCCTTCGGGCACCCAGAGCAATCTCACCGCCATGCTGACCCACTGTGGTCGTGGCGATGAAGTGATCCTCGGGCAGCGCAGCCACATGTATCGCGACGAAGGGGGTGGCGCCGCGGTGCTTGGCGCCATCCAGCCCCAGCCGCTTGAACAGGATGAGCTCGGACGCATGGCGGTGGAGGATATCGCCGCGGCTATCAAGGGCGATGACATTCATCATGCGCGCACCCGCCTGATCGCCCTGGAGAACACCTTCCAAGGGCGCGTGCTGCCGGCGGACTATGTCGAGACGGTGACGGGCCTTGCCGCCGAGCGCGGCCTGGTTTGCCACCTGGACGGGGCTCGGCTATTCAATGCCTCGGTGGCCTCGGGGCGCTCCCTGGCCGAGTTGTGCGCGGGGTTCGATTCGGCATCGTTGTGCTTCTCCAAGGGGCTGGGCGCGCCGGTCGGCTCGTTGCTGGTGGGCGGCGAACGCTTCATCGAACGCGCCAAGCGCTGGCGCAAGACCCTCGGTGGCGGCATGCGCCAGTCCGGTATCCTCGCCGCAGGGTGCCGTCACGCCTTCCATCACCATGTCGAGCGCCTCGCCGATGATCACCGGCACGCCCGCCAGTTGGCTCAGTGGCTCGGCCAGGTCGCAAATCTGCAGGTCGCCGGGCAGGCCACCAACATGGTGTTTCTCGATGTCCCAGCCCCGCACTGTGGGCCGCTGGAGGCATACCTGGCCGAGCGGGACATCCTGGTGGCGGTGCGGCCTCGTACCCGAATGGTGACCCATCTGGATGTGGATGAAGACGCCGTGCGCCGAGTGGCCAGCGAGATCGCGAGCTACTTCCGATGCGTCGAACAGGCATAGCAAGATCGTTTGATCCCCCACAGCGCGCAGCGTGGACTGAGCGTGGCGAATTTGGTTAGGCAACTTTGTGTTTCAGCGTCCACGCTATAGACAGGTGCCGAGTGCATCTTTGGGTCGGCATCGAGCTGGTCGAGTTTCGGCATCGACTCGGCGGATACCAAGGAACTCGAATTTTCAGGAGCGCGTCATGGCGATCTTCCGTCTGGGCAATCATTCGCCCCATATTCATCGTAGTGTCTTCGTCGCCGAGAGCGCCGAGGTCATCGGTCAGGTCAAGGTGCATGAGGATGCCAGCATCTGGTATCAGGCGGTGCTGCGTGGCGATACCGAATCTCTCTGTATCGGTGAGGGCAGCAATATTCAGGATGGTGCGGTGCTGCACGCCGATCCCGGCTATCCGCTCCGTGTCGGGGCCGGTGTCACCGTCGGCCACCAGGCCATGCTCCACGGCTGCACGGTGGGGGACGGAACCCTGGTCGGCATTCAGGCCGTGATCCTCAACGGCGCCGTCATCGGCAAGAACTGCCTGGTAGGCGCGGGTGCCCTGGTCAAGGAAAACGCCGAATTCCCGGACAATAGCCTGATCATCGGTTCGCCGGCCAAGGTGATTCGACAGCTCGATGACAAGGCCATCGCAGGGCTCAAGGCAAATGCCGAGGGCTACGTCGACAAGGCTCGCCTGCACAAGACCAGGCTCGCCAAGATCGGCTAGTCGGCGAGCTCTCGGTCCGCGAGAGGAGAGCGAGGAGAGAATGGCCAGCAGAGAAAACGGCCAGTGGCGAGGGCGCCACGCGAGAAGGTAGCAGCATCATGGCCGGGGGCGGAAAAGATAACGAGAAGGTCACAAGCGTCGCGTCAGGCGTCACCAACGAAGGGCATTGGTAAAACGCGCAGAGGGCGGCATCCACGGATGCCGCCCTCTGCGCTTATCGGTCGTAAAGCCCCTGGCCGTGACACTCCTGAAGGCGGCAACGCTTTCCTCCGCCCGAGCTAGGGACCGTCCGGCGCTTGGCCAAGAGCCATCGGCGGGTCTTAGACAAGAGCCATCGGCGGGTCTTAGACAAGAGCCATCGGCGGGTTCTTGACCAAGCGCCATCAGCGGGCCTTAGACAAGAGCCATCGGCGGGTTCTTGACCAAGAGCCATCAGCGGGGTCTTGGCCAAGAGCCATCGGCGGGTTCTTAGCCAAGAGCCATCAGCGGGTCTGAGATACCCACTACCTGCATCGCCACCAGGCCGATCAGACCCGCCGCGATCACGTAGTAGAGCGTCGGCAGAATGGTCTTGCGGATGGTGATGCCCTCGCGACCCAGAAGGCCAACGGTTGCCGATGCCGCGACCACGTTGTGGATCGCGATCATGTTGCCGGCAGCGGCGCCGACGGCCTGGAGAGCCACCATCAGGGCCGTCGACACGCCGAGCTGTTGGGCGACGTTGAACTGGAAGTCCGACAGCATCAGGTTCGACACGGTATTGGAACCGGCGATGAAGGCCCCCAGGGCACCGACTGCGGGGGCGAACAGCGGGTAGATATCGCCGACGCCGTCGGCGACGAAGGTCGCCATTGCTACCGGCATGGACGCCAGGTCGGCGCCGTTGACGCCGGAATTGATCAGGATGCGCACCATGGGGATGGTGAAGATCAGCACGAAGCCGGCGCCGAGCAGGGTGCGGGTGGACTCGCCGAAGGCGGCAGCCAGTTGCGCACCCTTCATGCGGTGCAGGATGGCGGTGATCAGCACCACCATCAGCAGGATGCCACCAGGCAGGTACAACGGCTGCAGGCTACCGGAAACACCGGCCTCGCCGAGAATGTCGGTGAAGCCCACGCTGACCGACGTCAGGGCATTCTTGAACGGCTCGACGGTGCGTGACAACACCAGCAATACGGCCAGCAGTACGTAGGGCAACCAGCCCATGAAGGTCGAGATAGAAGTGCGCCCGACGACCTCATCGACATTGATGCTGAGCTTGCCGATCCAGTGGTCGGGCCACTGCGCGGCAGCCGGGAAGTCCCAGCTTTGCTGGGGAATAAGGAAGCCGCGACGGGCTGCGGGTACGACGATGGCCAGGCCCACCATGGCGCCGATCATCGAGGGAAATTCCGGACCGAGGAAGACGCCGGCTAAGGCGTAGGGGACGACGAAGCAGATACCGGCGAACAGGGCGAACGGAGCGATCGCCAGGCCTTCCTTCCAGGAGCGGTTGGCGCCGAAGAAGCGCACCATGACCACCACCATGAACAGCGGCATGATCACGCCGACCACCGCGTGGACCAGCGCGACTTCTCCGGCGATCAGGCGGAAGTACTCCATCCAGGTGGAACCGCCGGCTTCGAGTGTTTCGGTAATGCCGACGCGGTCCACGCCGCCGGCCACACCGACCACGATGGGCGTGCCCACGGCGCCGAAAGATACCGGCGTGGATTGGATCATCATGCCCACCACGACAGCGGCCAGGGCCGGGAAGCCGAGTGCCACCATCAGGGGAGCGGCCACCGCGGCCGGGGTGCCGAAGCCGGAGGCGCCTTCGATGAAACAACCGAACAACCACGCGACGATGATCGCCTGTACCCGGCGATCCGGACTGATGCCGGAGAAACCGTTGCGAATGGCCGTGATACCCCCGGAGTGCTTGAGCGTATTGAGCAGCAGGATCGCACCGAAGATGATCCACAGGATGGCCACGGTCAGGATCAGGCCTTGAAGGGTCGAAGCGATGACCCGGGTAAAGGTCATGTCCCAGGCGAGCAGGGCGATCAGGGCGGTGACCACGAAGACGATCGGCATCGCCACCTTGGCTGCCATACGCAGTCCAATAAGTAGCACACCGGCCAGTATCAGGGGGACAAACGCCACCAGGGCGAGGGTCGTATCGTTCATCAGTCGAGGCTCTCTTGTTGTGTCTGGCTTGTCGTTTCTGACGTGTTGTCGAGGTTGGCGTCGGAGGCGTTGGTGGTGGTCCGAGTCGGCCCCACGCGATTGACGACGGTCGCCACCATAAGTCGAGTCGTGGATAGGCGCCATATTTGGATTATTGGTAAGACCAATAAAATATGCCCTGACACTCTCGATGAAGAGAGTCGACTATTTGTAAAAACAATGGTTTGAGAAACCTCTAACCACCAGGGCGAACACGCGTTCGAGATAAATCATTAGACTAATGGACAGTTATGTAGTCGTTTGCTCGCTTATGGAAAACCATTGGCGGGGGGCAGCTTGGCTGGCACTATCGGGACTTGGCTCCGTTCCAACGTCCATCCGAATAACGAGGAGATTGGCATGTCCCGAGTATTGTATGACCTCTGTGGTATCGATGAGCGGCTGCGGTTCTCTCCCTTCTGCTGGCGCGCCCGACTGGCCCTGGCCCACAAGGGGCTCAATGTCGAGACGCGTCCGTGGCACTTCATTGACAAGGAAGTGCTTGAATTTGCGGACTACGACAAGGTTCCTGTTCTGGTGGACGGTAGCGAGGTGATCACCGATAGCTATCAGATCATGGCTTACCTGGATCGCGCCTATCCTGATGCACCGGCGCTGCTTGGGGATGCCATGGCAGAGTCGCGCGCGCGGTTCTTCAAGCACTACGCCGAGCGGGCCGTGGCCCCGGCTATTCTGCGCACCATCGTCATGGATCTGCTCAACGCCATCCACCCCAAGGATCGCGACTATTTCCGCGAGACCCGGGAAAAGCGCTTCGGGCGTACGTTCGAGGAGTTTCATTCGCCGGCCAAGGGCCTGGCGCAGCTGGATGCTGCCCTGGAGCCGTTGCGCGGACAGCTCACGGAGACGGACTTCATCGATGGTGATGCGCCTGCCGCGGCCGACTACCTGCTGTTTGGCAACTTCATGTGGGCACGCTGTGTGTCGACCGCCGATCTCGTTTCCAATGCCGACCCGGTTTATGCCTGGATCGAACGCATGCTGGACCAGCATGACGGTCTTGGGCGAAACGCCATGCGGATCACCGACATCGAAGGTGCCTACCGCTGAGTGAAGGTCAGACGCGGCGTCCCAAGACCACGCCGGCGAGGTGGCTTGCGGCGTGGTCCTTTGCGTCGCATTGTCGCGCCGGTGTTTGCTGGTGCCGTGGCGAAAGAGCCTTCCAGGCGGGTCGCTGTAGTCGCTGAAGGCTGGCCGTTGTAGGCGCTGAAGGCTGTTCACTACCGTCGCTGAAGGCTGGTCACTATAGTCGCTGAAGGCTCTTCCTCAGCATCTAGCGTCTCCTTACCCACTTGCGGTAACGTCGACAGCGTTTGAACAGGAGGTTCTCCATGATCGATCTGTACTACTGGACCACGCCCAATGGCCACAAGATCACGCTGTTTCTGGAAGAAGCGGGGCTCAGGTACCGGCTTCATCCGGTCGACATCGGCAAGGGCGAGCAGTTTGCGCCAGCCTTTCTGGATATTGCGCCGAACAACCGCATCCCGGCCATCGTCGATAATGCACCACATGAAGAACGAGAGCCGCTGGCGCTGTTCGAGTCCGGCGCGATTCTCGAATACCTGGCCGACAAGACCGGCAGGTACCTGCCGAAGAGTGGACGAGCGCGCTACGTGACCCTGCAGTGGCTCTACTGGCAGATGGGGGGGCTCGGCCCCATGGCCGGGCAGAACCATCATTTCGGCACCCATGCCGAGGAAAAGATCCCCTACGCCATCGAACGTTACGTGAAGGAGACGGCCAGACTCTATGGCGTACTCGACCGTCAGCTGGCCGACAGCCCTTTCGTGGCCGGGGACGAATACAGCATTGCTGATATGGCGATCTACCCCTGGATCGCTTCCCACGCGAAGCAGCGCCAGAATCTCGACGACTTTGAGCACGTCAAGCGCTGGGCGACAGCACTGGCTCAGCGAGCGTCCGTCAAGCGAGCCTATGCGTTGGTCGAGGAGATCAACCCGGCCAAAGGCGAGGCGAAGAGCGAAAACGCGCGTTAAGCGCCATTCGGCAAGCGCTGACGATAGGGATGGCATGCGTGCCGACGCACGACGCACGACGCACGACGCACGACCCACGACCCACGACCCACGACCCACGACCCACGACTTCGGCGATGGGTGACGCCCGTGGCCGGGTCGTACGACGAGAGCCGTCCCCGTCTCCTGAGCCACGCTATGCTCTGCCTTCATCACGGTGGCACCGCCCCTTCGAAAGTTCGTTGCCCGTTGCCCGTGGTCATGGCGTGAGGCGATAACTCATCGCTGGCGGCTTGCGTGTGAGAAAGATCGCGGGCTCTCCTGCCTCCTGGCCGAGCATGACTGTCGGTCGTTGGACTGGATGAGAAAAAAGGATTGTTGGCACAGCACACTCTCGGCGACTCCTCAGGGTCAGACGTTAGAGAAATCGTTAAATTATGCTCAAACGATTATTTTCTCTGGTTTTACGCAATGCCCGAGTAGAGGTATGCCTGATGCGGCTAGGGGGCTGGCCGATTTCGCCGCGATGATATGCACTGAGATAGGCATACGGTGGTGCGCCATCATTCTGTTGCCCCTACACCGCACCAGCTCCGCAAGCTACCGGCGTGTCATGCGGAAGCCGTGACTTCGGCATAGCGGAGTCATCGTCACCGGCGAGGTCCGTAAGCCGAGTCGATATGATGGCTTTTAGACACATTAAAGAACCGTATATGCCTTATAGCATGTTGCGACGCACAAATGTGCCGTCTAGTCTTTTCTGTGCCAGCGCGCCGCGCTAGGCGAATCTAGGGAGTAAGCGTTCATGACTACTAATACCACGCTGCCATCAATGGACAAGATGCTGCCGTCAATGGACAAGATGCTCGATCCAATGCGGGAAGGCAGTCTACTGACACTCGAGTTCTCGCAGAAGTTGCTGGAAGCCCGTTTCAAGACCTTTGATATCGCCTTGAAGACAGGGATGGCTCAGGCCCGGGCCTGGTGCGAGGTCTGTGATGCCGAGTCGTTGCATGCCGCCGGAGAATCTCAGCAGAAGACGCTGTCGACGATGAGTGAACGTCTCAAGGAGGAAGGGGAAACACTGCTGGCACTCAGCAAGGAATACAATGAGAAGTGCCAAACCTTGGCAAAAGACGCTTTTGGTCCTGACAAGGAGTAGAGCGCCAGCGACGTGAACGTCGATGGAACCCGTTGGAGCCCATGGGCTATCACCCACCAGATGGCTCCTGCGGCGATGATTAAACGCCCGCTAGCCTATGGTTTCTGGCGTTACGGCCCCAAAAGGGCGTTAGCTGTTACACAAGCACTGTCATAAGAATGATATTTGTGTGTTTCGTACGACGCCGGTGAGAGTGTCGGTGAGTGTCGCATTACGTTGGGAATTCTGCACGGCCAGTCATTGTGACTGGCCGTTTTGGCGTGTGTGTTGAATCAACTGGCGCGGTCTTCCAGGCGAAACCGTGCAATACGGATAATCTGAATCACCGCTTCACGGCGTTCCTGCTCGGGCGTGTTGTTTAGCCGTGTTTCGAATGCCGCCAGAATCGTATGCCGGTTGCCGCCTTTCACCGCCATGATGAAGGGAAAGCGGAAACGTTCCTGATACGTATCGTTAAGGCGGGTGAAGCGTTCCAACTCTTCCGGCGTGCATTGATCTAACCCGGCACCGGCCTGTTCACGGGTGGAGTCATCGGTTAGCTCGCCGGCGGCAGCGGCTCGTCCGGCGAGGTCCGGGTGAGCGCAGATGACTTGTAGCTGGCGGTCGGGATCCGCCTCCTCGAGCACCTGTCCCATGTGGTCGGCGAGAACGCCGGGATCGTCGTGGGCCTCAGTCAGCCCGCGATCAAAAGCGAGTTCGGCCACCCAGGGAGAGTGCTCGAAGACGTCGCCATAGGTGGATACGAAGGTCGATTTATCCATCATGCTGGGGCGGGCGTTCAGAGTCGGTGTGCTCATGGTGATCTCCGCGAAACGACAGTAGGGAAGAGGGGTTGAGCTAACTGTATACAAAAAAGTAGTTGAAATGTACCCTTCTTTGGCTCAATGATGTTCTATATACCGACGATGCTACGACGCATGGCGCTCATGGCGAGCATAGTGCTTCTTGCCTGACGCTTTGGCCGGAGAACCGGGGGCGCCACGCGTCGTCTGTTGGCATTCGTTCAACAAGACGTTGTACATCAAGATGTTGGACATCAAGACCGTAGACGAGGAAGGAGGGCGACATGGGGCGCTTGACCACACACGTACTGGACACTTCCCTGGGCCGTCCCGGCCAGGGCATACGCATTGAGATATTTCGCATTGACGGCAATGAACGCGTGGCCCTCGGCGAGGTGGTCACCAATGATGATGGGCGTTGCGACAGTCCCATTCTAGAGGGTGAGGCCCTGACTCGCGGTGAGTACGAATTGCTGTTTCACGCCGGAGACTATCTGAGAGCCCAGGGGGTTCTCGCCGAGGAGCCGCGCTTTCTTGACCGAATTCCACTGCGCTTCGGTGTGGCCGATGTCGATCAGCACTATCACGTGCCGCTGCTGCTGTCGCCGTACAGCTACTCGACGTACCGCGGTAGCTGACGGCGTGTGCATCGCGGCTCGGGCCGGGATTCATGAGCCGGGCACTGCACCAGGCTCCCCGGCCGGAGACGCCTTGGCACCCACCAGACTGCCGAATCACAATAACAGCCTTGAATCGGGATACCGTCATGTCCTCCTACCTTATTGATGTCAGCAATTTCTTGCTGCGTTGGCTGCACGTCATTGCGGCCATCGCCTGGATCGGCGAATCGATCTATTTCGTGATGCTGGATAACGGCTTAAAGAAACCCAAGGCCGAGGAAGACCGCCAGAAAGGCGTCTTCGGCGAGATGTGGGCCGTTCACGGCGGCGGTTTCTATCACAATCAGAAGTACGCGACGGCCCCGGACAAGCTCCCGGACGATCTGCACTGGTCGTTCTGGAAGGCCTACACCACCTGGCTGTCCGGTTTCGCGCTATTCATCATCCTGTACATGGCCAACCCGAGTTTCTACCTGGTCAATCCGAACAGTCCCTGGGAGTGGGCGGCGAATCTTAGCGGCTGGCAGGCCAATGTGGTGGCCCTGGTCTTCCTGCTTGGCGGCTGGGTGGTCTACAACGAGATGTGCAAGCGCTTGAGTCCGAACATGGAGCGTGATGGCATCTTGAGCATCGGCGTCGCCGTGATGATGGTGCTGGTGACCTATCTCAGCGTGCATATCTTCTCTGGGCGCGCAGCCTTTCTGCTGACCGGCGCGGTGATGGCCACTGCCATGTCGGCCAACGTGTTCTTCTGGATCATCCCTGGCCAGCGGCGCATGGTGAAGGCGATGAAGGCCGGCGAAACGCCGAATCCGCTCGACGGCAAGCGCGGCAAGCAGCGTTCGGTGCACAACACCTACTTTACTCTGCCGGTGGTGTTGCTGATGATCAGCAATCACTATTCCTTCGCCTATACCAACGACTGGGCCTGGGTGATCATGACGCTGCTGATCTTCGCCGGCGCCGTGATTCGCCAGTACTTCGTATTAATGCACTCGGGGCAGCACAAGCCAGCGTACCCGGTGGCCGGCGTGGTGCTGATCCTGGTGGCCTTCGCGGTTGGCTCACCGGCGCTGGCTCCGGCGACATCCAACGCCCCTGCACAGGCGGGTGGCGATACCGCCTCGCAGGAAAGTGGCACCACGGCATCTGACGCGGTCCCGGCCTCTCCCTTGGCTCAGGTTCATGCCATCATGCAGACGCGCTGCGTGCAGTGTCATGCTGCTCAGCCCGCCCATGCGGGGTTCAGTGCACCGCCTGCCGGGGTCGTGCTCGAGACCGAGGCTCAGGTTGAGCAGCAACAGGCGACCATTCAGCAGGTGGTTGCCAGCGGATATATGCCTCTCGGCAACCTGACGCAGATGACCGACGACGAACGCGCAACCGTCGCCATCTGGGGGAATTGATGCCTGTAGGGTAGCCGTTGCCGAATCCTTGGCGCTTGCATCATGCGCTGGCGGTGAGGCGTTGCCGCCAGGGCGTGAGTGTGTCGCTGGCGTTGACGCCGCCATGGCCACCCATGTACCGGCCCCGGCCCCGATAGGGTCCGGGGCCGCTGTCGTGCTTCTTGTGCTGTTGCGTATACAATGAGATCGATCGCACTATGACAGGAGAGCGTCGATGAATGAACGAGCGAAGGCGGCGGCGCCGAAGGCAATGTCACCTGGGCCTCGACAGGGCAAGAATGGCGACGGCGCCGAGCGCCACGAAGCCATTCATCGTTCTATCAGTGACGCCATCATCGAGCATCGGCTCAAGCCCGGCGCCAGGCTGCGGGAAGATGCCCTTGCCGAGGTGTTCGGAGTTAGCCGCACCGGCGTCCGCAAGATCCTTCAGCGTCTCGCCCTCGAACAGCTGGTGACCCTTACACCACGCCGGGGGGCCAGCGTCACTCGCCCTACCGCCGATGAAGCCAAGGATGTCTTCGATGCCCGGCAGATGGTCGAGTGCGGGCTGATGGCTGAGATCGTTCGGCGCATCTCACCGGGCGACGTCGCCACGTTACGCGACATGGCTCGGCGAGAGCGCGATGCGCTACGTGGTGGCGAGCAGAGCGTCGCGATCCGATTGTCGGCAGATTTTCATACCTATCTGGCCAGGATTTCCGGCAACCAGACCCTGGCCGACTTCGTCGAGCGACTGTGCTCGCGTTCCTCGCTGATCCTCGCGGTCTACGGCAACGCCGGCAACCTGGGCTGCGAGTCTCATGATCATCAGGATCTGATCGGCTACCTGGAAGATGGCAAGGGGGAACGTGCTGCGGCCTTCATGAGTCGTCACCTGAAGGCCATCGAGGCCTCGCTGTCGATCATCGAGGAAGACGCCGAGGCCCCGGATCTGTTTCAGATATTCTCGCGCTGATGCCGAAGGTAGCTCCCGTCGCGCGTCCGGTGTGGGTAACGCCCCGCATCCTGCCAGACGTCACACGGAAGGTCGCGACGGCGCTACCCGTGGATGGGCGTAACGTATTACCGGCGCTGCCAAGGGAACGACAGGGCCTACCCCGTGCCTGACACGCGGGTGATGGTGGGTTGGGTGAGGGGCGACTCCGTTGGATGTGCCACGCTAGATCCTTGGATGCCGTCCTATCCGGGTGTCGCCGACCGGAACCGAGCGGTTTTTTTGGCGTGCAAGCCGGGCGGGTGCTGTAGAGCGGGGTCTTATGGATCTGGCGGCCGGCACTGGGGTTTGCGGGTCTTGCCGTTGGCTACAGGCGTCTTCTGCGGTCGAATCGGGCACGCTAACATGCCTTGCCGCCGAGACGCTTGACGAGGCGAAGACAGGGGGTTGTTATGGCATTTTCCGATCAGGAAAGGCAGACGCTGCTGGCGCTGAAGGGCGTAGGACCAACGGTGATCCAGCGCTTTGAAGAGGTGGGGGTCGAGACGTTTGCGGACCTCGCCGAGTACGAGGCCGCGGAGCTCGCTGAGCGAGTTGCTTCGATGCTTCGCACAAGCTGCTGGAAGAACAGCCCCCAGGCCCTGGGGGCCGTAAAGGCGGCCATCGAACGAGCGCGCCTCGGTCTCTAGCGGGTGTCGGTTTAATGGGGTTGGCTCCCCGCCAGTGCCGGCGGCTGTTTCCCCTTTGTCCTTCACCCAGCCCTCAATCTGCCCTCGACTCGCCCTAAACCTGCTCTTACTCCGCTCTTGATCCACCCTTAATCACACTCTCAGTGTGAAGCGGATCGGTCACTCCTGGAGGGCGCCGCCTCATCGTCTGCGACGGCATCTCGCGTGCCTCTCTTGAACGGGCCTCCTGGACGGGCCCCCTAGACCGGCACATCATCGCGGCTCGAGGTCGTCGACGCCTGGGCATCGAGACCGAGAAAGCCGCCGGATTGACGCCGCCACAGGCTAGCGTAGATGCCGTCTTCGGCCAGTAGCTCGTCGTGGCTGCCGATCTCGACGATGCGTCCCTGGTCCATGACCACCAGGCGGTCGAGCATGGCGATGGTCGACAGGCGGTGTGCGATGGCGATCACCGTCTTGCCTTCCATCAGCGAGAAGAGCTGTTCCTGAATGGCCGCCTCGACCTCGGAATCCAGCGCCGAGGTGGCCTCATCGAGCACCAGAATCGGCGCGTCCTTGAGCAGGACCCGCGCGATGGCGATGCGTTGGCGCTGGCCTCCCGAGAGCTTGACGCCGCGTTCACCGACGTGGGCGTCGTAGCCAGTCCGGCCGCTGGGATCGTGAGCCCCCTGAATAAAGGCATCGGCGTGGGCACGACGCGCCGCCTCGACGATTTCCTCGTCGCTGGCGTCCGGTCGACCGTAGCCGATGTTGTCGCGGATCGAGCGGTGCAGCAACGAGGTATCCTGGGTCACCAGGCCGATCTGCTGGCGCAGGGACTGCTGGGTGACGCCGGCGATATCCTGACCGTCGATCAGGATGCGTCCGCTCTCCAGGTCATAGAACCGTAGTAGCAGGTTGACCAGCGTCGACTTGCCGGCGCCGGAGCGGCCGACCAGGCCGATGCGCTCGCCGGGGCGAATGGTTAGTGACAGATCGTCGATGACCGCGCTGGGCGGCGTGGCGATGCCCGGCACCTGGCCGTAGTTGAAGCGAATGTGATCGAGGCGAATCTCGCTATGGCGGGTCACCAGGTCGGTGGCGTCAGGGGCATCGGTGATGGCCTTGGGCTGCGCGAGGGTGTTGATGCCGTCCTGTACCGTACCGATGTTCTCGAACAGACCGGCCACTTCCCACAGAATCCAGTCCGACATGCCGCGAATACGCATGACGAGACCGATGGCTACCGCAATAGCGCCCAGTGAAATCAGCGCCTGGTGCCAGGCGAGGATGGCGATGGCGCCGACCGAGACGAGCAGCAGCGAGTTGAGTATCTGCAGGCTCACCGTCAGCTGGGTGACTAGCCGCATCTGACGATAGACCGTCTGCATGAAGCCGTCCATGGCGTTGCGTGCGTAGTCGTGCTCGCGGCGGGTGTGGGCGAACAGCTTGATGGTCTGGATATTGGTGTAGCTGTCGACCACGCGTCCGGTCATCTGGGCCCGGGCGTCGGCCTGGGCCTTGGAGATGCCGCGAAGCCGCGGCACGAAGTGGATGAGCAGGCCGATGTAGCCGGCCAGCCACACCACCAAGGGGGCCATCAGCCACGGGTCCGCCTGTCCCATCAGGATCATGGCGCCGGTGAAGTAGACCAGGATGTAGACGAACACATCCATCAGCTTCATTACCGTCTCGCGAATGGCCAGCGACGTCTGCATGACCTTCTGAGATACCCGTCCGGCGAACTCGTCCTGAAAGAATGGCAGGCTCTGATCGAGCAGGTAGCGGTGGGATAGCCAGCGCACGATCATCGGGTAATTGCCGAAGATGCTCTGATGCGTGATCAGCGAACTCGCCAGCACCAGCAAGGGGAATACCACGACAATGAGCACGGCCATGGCGGCGAGCTCCCAGCCGTACTCGGCCAGGAAGGTGTCCCGGGAGGCGTTGCCGAGCCAGTCGACCAGATCCCCCATGTAGGCGAAGAACACCACCTCGGTGATGGACACCAGGGCGGTCAGTAACGACATCACCACCAGCAGTGGCAGCATCGGCCGCGAATAGTGGTAGAGGAATGCCAGCAGATCGTTGGGCGGCGTGGTCGGCTCGCCGACCGGGTAGGGATTGATCAACGACTCGAAGAAACGAAACATAAAGGTTGCCTTGCGCGATAGTGATGTCAGGAACCGTTCGGTAGTGCCGTGGACGGCGGTGCGAAGACTACCGTAAGACCTCAATATAACTTGAGGTCAAGGCCAGAAGGTGCTCGATCCGGTTGACGCTGAAGGATGCTGGCGGGGCCTTACCGGCACCGGTGACGTCGTCGCCTCGACCTTCGCCAGGGCCGCAGGGCCTCCGTGACCATCTTCCTCGGCTTGCCTGATAAGTGCCAGAAGTCTATACCTGAAGTAATGTTGAGGTTGGGTGAGGCCTGGGGACGAAATGGATGTGGGAGCGGTGGAAAGCGGAGGTGTATCGGTGAGCAAGGCAGGCGGAAAGCGACAACGGCTCAGCGTAGGCGAGGTCGCCGCCCGTAGTGGCGTGGCCGTGTCCACGCTGCACTTCTACGAAGCCAAGGGGCTGATCTCGAGTGAACGCAATGCCGGCAATCAGCGGCGTTACTCTCGAGATGTGCTGCGCCGGGTCGCCATTATCAAGGTGGCGCAGCGCACCGGAATGCCGCTTTCGTCGATTCGCCGGGCCTTGTTGACCCTGCCCGAGGGGCAGCGGGCCACGGCGGCGGACTGGGGCCGGTTGTCGGCGCACTGGCGTGACGAGCTCGATGCGCGCATTGCGGGACTCGTTCAGTTGCGTGACCAGCTCGATCACTGCATCGGTTGTGGCTGCCTGTCGCTTGGCGACTGCCCGTTGCGTAACCCCGGGGACGCGCTTGGCGAGCAGGGACCAGGCGCACAGTTGCTGGATCAGTGACGGCCCCTGTCATCACGACGTGCCGTAGACGACAACGGCGCCACGATCATCGCGGCGCCGCTGTCTTTATCGTTATTGCTGTGTCCCCCGCTAGTGGCTCAAGCGTCAAGCCGTTGCGGCGGTAGCGGTCTGTCCGCGCATCAGCACGAGATAGATCACGCCACCGAGCGCTGCGCCCATCATCCAGCCGAAACCGGCCAGGTCGGCCATGGCCGGCACCACCACCGTGCCCAGCGAGAACATGGCGGCCAGGGCGAAGGCGGCCAAGGCCCTCAGGTTCCAGCCGTTGGTGTAGGTGTAGGCGTCACCTTCCGCGGCCGAGAACAGCGCCTGGACATCGAGCTTGCCGCCTTTCACCAGGTAGTAGTCGGCGACGATGATGCCGTAGAAGGGCGCGACGATGGCACCGACGGCGTTGACGAACCCGGGCACGCCGATCTGGCTGATCAGCGAGACCCACAGCGCGCCCACGACGAAGGCCACGCAGGCGGTGATCAGGCCGCCGGTACGAAAGCTGATATGGCGAGGGAACAGGTTGGCCAGGTCATAGGCAGGCGGAATGAAGTTCGCCACCAGGTTGATGCCCACGGTGGCGGCGAAGAAGGTCAGCGCCGCGAGCAAGGTCAACGGCAGAGCGTCGACTCGTTCGACGATATCGGTGGGGTTGGTCAGTGCCTCGCCGAACAGCACCATGGTCCCGGCGGTGATGATCAAGGCGATGAACGAGAAGAAGGCCACGTTCAGGGGCAGGCCGAGCAGGTTGCCGAGCTTCATTTGACGCTCGGTCTTCACGAAGCGGGTGAAGTCACCGAAGTTGATCACCACTGCGGCGAAGTAGGCCACCATGGTACCGACGATGGCTGCGAATGCGCCGATGCCGCCGCGGCCTTCGCCCTCGGAGGAAAAGATGCTGTCGACCGCGGGCAGCAGTTGGTCGCCGGCCTGCCACCAGATGATCGCCATCAGTGCCACCATGACCACGTAGACCAGTGGTCCCGCCCAGTTGAGGAAGTGCTTGATGCGTTCGATGCCGGCCCAGAAGATCGCCAGCTGGAACACCCATACCAGCACGAACGCCAGCCACGCCACCGGCGACAGTCCGAGGATCCCGGCGCCACCATCGGTGCCGATCAGCGCGGTGATCATCAGGGTCACGGCGGTGGAGGCGAAGTACGTCTGCACGCCGTACCAGAAGATGCCGACGATGGCGCGCAGCAGTGCCGGCAGGTTGGAGCCGCGTACGCCCATGCTGGCGCGAACCATCACCGGAAAGGGAATGCCGTAGCGCACGCTCGGGCTACCGGTCAGATTGACCAGGAACATCACGATCACCCCGGACAGGATGATCGCGGCCATCACCGCCCAGCCGTTCAGGTTGTAGGACAGAAACATCGAGGCGGCCAAGGTGTAGCCGAACAGACTCTGGATATCGTTGGACCAGACGTTGAAGATCTCGAACGCCCCCCAGGTGCGTTTGGCATGGGGGAGCGGGGCGAGATCCTTGTTGTACAGCGAGGGGTCGACCCGGGAAGGGTCGAGGGCCAGTTCATCCTGGTGCATGGGGAATCCTGTTGTTGTTGGTCGTGAAAACGGGCGACTCGGAAGAAGGGCGGGCCGCACCGGCGGCCCGGCCGGTGGATCACTCGGTGAAGCGACGGCAGCCCTGCCAGTAGCGCATCAAGAGCAGATAGGTGAGGCCAGCAGGGATGAGGCTGGCGTACCAGGACACCGTCGAGACGCTGAACGCCGCCACCACGCCGACCACGGTGGCGATCAGCGCCGCCGGATTGACGCCGCGATAGGGGCCGTTCTCGTCATACAGCTTGGCCAGATCCAGGGTGCGCCGACGCACCAGGTAGTAGTCCACCACCAGCACAGCAAAGATCGGGCCGAGGAACGCCGAGTAGGTCTGGACGAAGACCTGCAGGCCGGCCGCCGACTCATCCTTGACCAGCTCCCATGGGAAGGTGGCGAAGGCCAGCAGGCCGACGATGATGGACGCCTTGCGATAGCCGAGCTTGAAGGTGTCCATCAGCACGTAGGTCGGCGGCACCACGTTGTTGAGGACGTTGGTGGTGACCTGGGCGAAGGCGATGAACAACAGCGTCGTCATCAGCAGCGGCGTATTGTCCACCGCGTTGGCGAAGACCTTGATCGGGTCGGCAACGCCGGTGGCCTCGGACACCATGTAGCCGATCAGGCCCATGAACAGGGTGCAGGGCAGAATCGACATGGCGTAGATGGTGGTCAGCAGGCCGGGGCCGGTACCTTCCTTATGCTCACGAGCGTAGTCGCTGACATTGAGCATCATCGTCGAGTAGATGCCGAGAAACAGCATGGTGGCGCCCCAGAACGGCATGCCCCAGGAGCCTTCCATGGTCAGCAGGTTGGCCGAGAGCACATCACCGTAGCGCACCACGGTGCTATAGAACATGTACACCAGCGAGGCCAGGATGAAGGCGCTGCCGATGTTCTCGAGCCACTTGATGCCCTGAAAGCCCAGCACCGACAGGGCAATCTGCAAGAACTGAAAACCGATAAAGAACACGATCAAGTTGTCATAGCCAAACAGGGTGGCCGACACCAGATTGAGGGCACCTGCCCCGATCCAGCTTTGAAAGCCGTACCAGACAATGGCGGGGACGGCGCGTATCAAACCGGGCAGACGAGTGCCCTGGAAGCCGAAGGCCGAGCGCGCCTGCACCATGAAGGGGATGCCATACTTGTAGCCGGCGGCACCGTTGACGGCGAGTGCGATACCGATGATGAAACAGCCGATGGCGATGGCCACGGTGGCCTGGATCAGGTTCAGGGTACCGACGACGCTCGAGCCCATGGTGAAGGTGCCGATGGAGACGCAGCCGCCGAACCAGGCGAGCAAGTAGGAGGTGCGACCCATGATTCGGGTCGACTGGGGGGCCAGGGATTCATCGCCCGCGCTCTTGGTCGCCGCCGTGATGGCGGCGTCGCTGGGCGGGGCAGAAGCCGGGTCTGGTCGAGTGGTGGAGGTTGTCATGATAAGCCTCTCGTCGCTTGTGCTTGTTGTTATGTCCGGGGGCAGCCATTGCCATCTGGCTGCGGTGCGGTCTGGGTGTCTTGCGTGTGAATCACTGCCCGATGCCGTCGTCCAGGATGCTGTGGGTGGTGGTCGGGCACGTCTCGTTCGTCGCCTCTGGTGGTCTTGCGCTGGCCTCGATGACGCTCAGCGCTGACTGAGGTCTCGTCCGGACAGGTGGGCGAAGTCGCCGGTGAAGGCCTTGGGTCGCGGGAAGGCCAGATCGCCTACCTTGCAAGTAGCAAGTTTCAGGCCAACCAGTGCCTCGGCGAGCTTTACCGCCGCCGTGACGCCTTCGACCACGGGCAGTCCGACCTCACGGCTGATCGTCTCGGTCAGATTGGCCATGCCGCCGCAGCCGAGCACGATGGCGCCGACGCCATCTTCATCTCGGGCGCGCCGGCTTTCTTCGATGATCTTGGTCAGGGCACTGTCACTGTCGTCTTCCAGGTCCAGCACCGGAATCTCGGCGGCCCGTACCCGTCGGCAGTGGTGGCGGAAGCCATACTGGTCGAGCAGGTGTTCGGCAATGATGACCGTGCGCCCGAGGGTCGTGACCACCGAGAAACGTGTCGCGATCAAGGTCGCCATATGGAAGGCGGCTTCGGCGATGCCGATGACCGGCGCCCGGGTCGCTTCGCGGGCCGCCAGCAGGCCCGGGTCACCAAAGCAGGCAATGATGTAGGCGTCGACCGCGGCCTCGCCCGATGTCTCACGATCCAGGCGCATGACTTCCTCGACGACGCCGACGGCGCTGATCGCCTCATCGAAGTGCCCCTCGATGGAGACCGGGCCACTGGCGGGCTGTGACGCCGTGATGGTCGTGCCATTGGCGGCGATGGCCTTGCCGGCCTCGCCGATGGTCGCGGTCATGCCCGACGTGGTATTGGGGTTGATCAGATGGATGCGCATAGGAGATGGGCCTTGTGGACGATGACGTATTCGTTTGTACACAAAATAGCCCTCCTTTAAATGGCCTGCAAGGCGTCGAGTGACGTTGCGAAGAAATCAATTTTTCTTCTATATAAACAGTCATTTGATCAATATGTTTGTGAGGAGGAGGCGAGTCTTTTTATACTGTATTCTGTTGATGTTTTTCATGTGTCTTGGATGTCGTAGTGTTTCTTTGCTGATTTTTGTATACATTTATGATGGCTGTCGTCTCCGCCGCCCGCCGGTGGTTGCGGTGTCCCGGTCGTGGGTCGCAAAAGCGGCGTTTGCAGCGGCCGAGCGGGGTGGTCGGATACGGTTGCCGCCTGGCACCGGTGCCGTGGGGCAAAGCACTCGATTGCCGACGTGCGACGCTTAAGTGAGACGCTTAAGTGATGTGTTAGCGTGAGGCGTCAGCCAGCACGGCGCTGGCGGCACGCGAAGAGGCGTTGCGATTCGATCGGTCGCGACGAGCGGCTTGAACTCTTGTTGGATACAGTTTAATTTGTCTTTGTATACATAAAAGTCGTGGCCCAGCTACGTGCCAGCCGAGCGCCTATGATGACCAGTCGGCGGGTGGTGAAAGGGCGATCATTGGGCCAGGTGAACTCACGCAAGCCACCGATCGGTGAAAGCCCCCGAAAGCCGTATCCGCCGAGCCTCTGCGGCACGATAGCAACCCCCAGCGATAGACGCGTCGAGTTGGCTGCTTGCACAAGGTGCCAAGGCACGCCGCGCATCGCAGATCGAGTGGTATCGGTGTCGTGGATCGATACTCTGGCCCCGGGTCTGAATAGTCTCTTGTCCTCCAGTCTGGACAGTCCCTAGCCAAGGTCGCGTGAGGCCTGCGAGCGCACCGTTTGCCAGGTCGTCGCCGGTACACGACCGATAACAACAGCACGCCAGCGCACCTGTCCCACGACGGGGTGCCAGCCCAGGAGTCCTTCATTATGAGCATGTCTTCGTCATCTCGAGATTCACACCAGGGTTCACCGCACTATCCTCGCGACCTGGTCGGCTATGGTGCCAAGCCGCCCCACGCCAATTGGCCGGGCAAGGCCAAGATCGCCGTACAGTTCGTGCTGAACTACGAGGAAGGCGGTGAGAACAATGTGCTGCATGGTGACTCGGGGTCCGAACAATTCCTGTCGGAGATCATCGGCGCGGACAGCTATCCGGATCGCCATCTGAGCATGGAGTCGATCTACGAGTACGGGTCACGGGCGGGTGTCTGGCGCGTGCTGAGAGAGTTCGAGCGACGCGGTCTCCCGCTGACGGTATTCGGCGTCGCCATGGCGCTTGAGCGCCACCCTGAAGTGGCCCATGCCTTCAAGGAGCTGGGCCACGAGATCGCCTGCCACGGCTATCGCTGGATTCACTATCAGCAGATGCCGGAGAAGATCGAGCGTGAGCACATGCGTCGTGCCCTCGAGATCTTCGATACGCTCTACGGCGAGAAGCCGCTTGGCTGGTACACCGGGCGTGACAGCCCCAATACCCGGCGCCTGGTGCTCGACGAGGGCAGTTTCCTGTACGACAGCGACTACTATGGCGATGACCTGCCGTTCTGGACCTGTGAGACAGACAGTGACGGCCAGCACAAGCCGCATCTGGTGGTGCCGTACACCCTCGATACCAATGACATGCGCTTCGCCGCTCCCCAAGGCTTCAACACCGCCGACCATTTCTTTACCTACCTGCGTGATGCCTTCGACGTGCTCTACGCCGAAGGCGAAGACTCGCCGAAGATGCTTTCGGTAGGGTTGCACTGCCGCCTGATTGGTCGCCCTGGGCGCTTCCGTGCCCTGCAGCGCTTCCTTGATCATATCGAGTCCCATGATCGTGTCTGGGTCACCCGTCGAGTCGATATCGCCAGGCACTGGGCCGAGCACTTCCCCGCCCCGACGCCTGCGCCGCTGGGGTGATGGTTTCTCCCGCACAGCCCTGCCCCTTGAACAACCTGGGTCGTTGAACGAGGGGCGGCTGCGGTCAGATGATCTTCAAGGACACTTCTTATGCTGGAACTCATTGCACAACCGCTGACCAAAGAAGCCTTCGCGCCCTTCGGTGAGGTCATCGACTCGCGTACCTCGGACCATTTCCCGATCAATGCCGGGCGCACCCAGCGTCATCACGATCTGGCTCGGGTCGAGACGCTCGGTGACAACGCCCGCACCCTGATCAGCATCTTCGTCAGTCAGCCGATCGACCTGCCGCTGACGCTGTCCTTCCTCGAGCGCCACCCGCTGGGCAGCCAGGCCTTTATGCCGCTTCATGAGGAGCGCTTCGTGGTGGTCGTCGCGCCAGCGGGTGAGCGTGTCGACCCAGACCAGGTCCGCGCCTTCGTCACCGATGGTCGCCAGGGCGTCAACTATCACGCCGGCACCTGGCACGCGATTCAGTCGGTGCTCGAGCGTGAGGGCGAGTTCCTGGTGGTCGATCGCGGTGGCGACGGCGACAACTGTGAGGAACATCCTCTCGATGTTCGTGTCACCCTGGCGTGATGCCGTCAGCGTGATGCCAGCCATCATCATCATGAGGGCGCCTTGACGCGACGACATCGGGCGAGGCACTCACGAGCAACACCGTGCAGGAGCCAGCGCCTCGTCGTTTACGAGCATCGTGCCACGTGATCACTGCGCAACAGACAAAGGGTCAGCACCATGAATAACAGCCAGCCGCCACGCCGCTATTACGCGCCCCACGGGGGCCACCCGGACCAGAAGGTCATGACCACCGACCGGGCCATGTTTACCGAAGCCTTCGCGGTGATACCCAAGGGCGTGTACCGCGATATCGTCACCAGCAAGCTGCCGCATTGGACCAACACCCGCTTGTGGGTGCTGTCGCGGCCCTTGTCCGGCTTCGCCGAGACGTTTTCCCAGTACATCATGGAAGTGGGGCCGGGCGGGGGCAGTGAGCGTCCGGAGCCCAACCCCGATGCCGAAGGCGTGCTGTTCGTGGTCGAGGGCGAACTCGAGCTTGAGCTGGCCGGCCAGACCCATACCCTGACCCCGGGAGGCTACGCCTTCATTCCGCCGGGCAGCGACTGGCAGTTGCATAATCGGGGCGGCGAAGCGGTGCGCTTCCATTGGATTCGCAAGGCCTATGAGCGCGTCGATGGCATCGATCTGCCCGAGCCGATCGTCACCAACGAAAATGACGTCGCCCCGACGGTGATGCCGGACTGCAACGAGGTGTGGGCCACCACCCGCTTCGTCGATCCCGACGACATGCGCCACGATATGCATGTGACCGTGGTGACCTTCCAGCCTGGCGGTGTGATTCCCTTCGACGAGACGCATGTCATGGAGCACGGTCTCTATGTGCTTGAGGGCAAGGCGGTCTACCACCTCAATCAGCAGTGGGTCGAGGTCGAGGCCGGCGACTACATGTGGCTTCGGGCCTTCTGCCCCCAGGCGTGCTACGCCGGCGGGCCGGGACCGTTCCGCTACCTGCTGTACAAGGACGTCAATCGGCACATGAAGCTGCCGACACTGAGCTGACGTTCCTTCCCCGGCGAGTGTTACACCCCATGCCACCCCCGTGCCGAGACCTCGGCACGGGGGTGTTGTCGTTCGGGCCCGGGAAGGCGCGGCTCAGCGCCGTTGATGCAGTGCGCTGATGGCGGTGCCGGTCGCCATGACGTGGTCGGTGACCAGGCGTGTGTCTGGTGCGCAACGTAATGAGCAAGAAACCGTGGCGTTTCGATATGATGTTAGCTGTCGTGGCGCTGATCACCGCCTGGCCGGCACGGGTGCTGTGGCTGCCCGGGGGCATGGGGTAGGCCACTTCATGGCAATGATAATGACAATTTCCAGAGGCTATTCATGCAATCCTTCGACACCCTGATCAAGAACGGCACCCTGATCACCGCGGCGGACCGCTTTCGTGCCGATATTGGTATTCGCGACGGGCGCATCGTTGCCTTGGGCGAGGGGCTGGGCGATCTTCATGACGATTCACCCGACAAGGCTCAGGTCATGGCCAAGGAAGTCATCGATGCCACGGGCCTATGGGTGATGCCCGGCGGGATCGATGCCCACTGTCATCTCGATCAGCCACTCGGCGACGGGGCGGTCATGGCCGATGGGTTCGCGACCGGCACGCGCTCCGCGGCGGCCGGCGGCACCACCACGGTGATTCCCTTCGCCGCCCAATTCAAGGGCCAGAGCCTGCGTGCGGCGGTGGATGACTATCACCGGCGTAGCGATGGCCAGGCGATGATCGACTATGCCTTCCACATGATCGTCACCGATCCGACCGAGGCGGTGCTGCGCGATGAACTGCCGGCGCTGATCGAGGAGGGCTACAGCTCGTTCAAGATCTACCTGACCTACGACGACCTGAAGCTCAATGATCGCGAGGTGCTCAAGGTCTTGGCCCTGGCCCGTCGGGAAGGCGCCATGGTGATGGTTCACGCCGAGAACGCCGATTGCATCGCTTACCTGACAGAGCTTCTCGAGTCACAAGGGCGAACGGCGCCGCACTATCACGCCGAGGCGCATTCGGCGATCGCCGAGCGCGAGGCGACCCACCGGGCCATTTCCCTGGCCGAGTTGATCGACGTGCCGCTGCTGATCGTGCACGTCTCGGGGCCCGAGGCCATCGAGCAGATCCGCTGGGCTCAGGGTCGTGGTCTACGCGTCTATGGCGAAACCTGTCCTCAATACCTGATGCTGACCGCCGAGGATCTGGAGGCCGACGGCTTCGAGGGCGCCAAGTGCCTGTGCAGTCCGCCACCTCGCAACAAGGCTGCCCAGGAAGCGGTGTGGCAAGCCTTGGAGAATGGTGTCTTCCAGGTCTTTTCCTCGGATCACGCCCCCTTTCGCTTCGACGACGACAAGGGCAAGAAGCTCCACGGCGAATCGGCAAGCTTCGCCCATGTCCCCAACGGGATTCCCGGTCTCGAGACGCGCCTGGCCATCCTGTTTTCCGAAGGTGTCATCAAGCAGCGTATCGATGCGACGCGCTTCGTGGCGCTGACGGCGACCAACCCGGCCAAGATCTATGGGCTCTATCCGCGCAAGGGCACCATCGCCATCGGCAGCGATGCTGACCTGACGCTATGGGACCCCGAGGCTCGGGTCAGAGTGCGTAACGCCGATCTTCATCACGCCGTGGATTACACCCCCTATGAGGGACTCGAACTGAGTGGACGGGTGGCGCTGACCTTGTGCCGTGGCCGTGTGGTATCCCGTGATGGCCGCCCCACAGGGCGCCCTGGCGACGGTGTGTTCTTGCGCTGTGACAGGCCGACACCGGCGCGGCCGCGTGGCGAAGCCAAGGGGTTCTGAGGCACCGAGGACAACCATCACGGCCAAAGGGCCCTTCGCCGAGAGCATCTGCCGGGAGCCACAAGGCTCAATGGATGTCCGTCGACCCGCTCGAAAGACTGCGCCGTCGGCGGGTGCTCCCTTCGTCTGTCGGGCAGGCAGCTTGGCCAGTCTGCCTGGGGGCTACCGCCCTCGGCCGAGCCCTCATTCAGGTGTCGTCGGGGCCTGCTGTTCCTGGCGCAACAGCGCTTCAAGCTCGGCAGATTCCATAGGTCGGTGCAGAAAATAGCCCTGCATCAAGTCAACGCCAATACTCTGTAGAAACCGTATCTTCTGCTCGTCGTCGACGCCCTCGATGATGACTTGCATTTCGAGCGTTCGGCACAGGTTATGGATCGACTCGACAACATGGGCCTCGCGTGGGTCGGTGATGCGCTTGATCAGCGACTTGTCGAGTTTGACGTAGTCTACCGTCAGTTGGCTCAGGTAGCTGAACGACGAGTAGCCGCTACCAAAGTCATCGAGCGCGAACTGGACATCCATGCCTTGAAACATCTCGATGTCGGCGACGGTTGTCGCGATATTTTTCAGCAGTGATTGTTCCGTGATTTCGACGCCAATGGAGTTGACGGGGCAATCGTTTAGTGCGTTGTAGAAGCACTTTCTAACGTTCGGGCTGGAGAAGAAAAGAGGCGTTGTGTTGATGAAGAGTCGCTTGGAAAAACCAAGGTCGTTCCAGTGGTTTATCGCGATCGATGCGCTGCGAATTACCCAGCACTCTATTCCCTCCATGACGCCTGGGTGGTGGCGCAGGATGTTGAGGAAGCGAGGTCGGTGAAGGGTGCCGTTTTTATCGCGAAATCTTAGCAGGGCTTCAACGTGCTTGATGCGCATCGTTCGCACGTCCACTATCGGCTGGAAGACCAGATGAAGCTGTCCCTCCTTGAGCCACCTTAGCGTCCTGTCAGCCTGCTTGATACGACTCCATCGGTTGGCGCTTTCTTCCGTCAACACGATGTCCAAGGCGTTGTCACTAAATGCCGATTCCGGGTCGGTTGTCAGCGGAAATTCCGGACGATTGTTCTCCGTAGATCGTTCACGGCGAACGTATCTACGCCAGGCCACGGTGTATATGGACACTCCGCACGCGAGACAAATAAGCTGTAGTAGCATCGAGGGTATGTTGAGCCCGCCGAAGGCGATGTAGCTACTGGCAAAGACAGGAAGTGCCCAGTGTACGCTATTCGGCTGAGGCTCAACCAATCCCATCGACATGGCTGTGTAAGCGATGGTTGCGTTGACCGTAGGAACAGCGATAAATGCCCATGCCATTCGTGGATTGAAGACCAGGGGAATACCAAAGACCAGAGTTTCACTGATGTTGAACAGCGTCAGGGGCGCGGAAATTTTAGCCAACGACTTGTACTCGCGACGAGAGTTCACCACGAGCATGACCAGCATGAGACAGAATACCGAGCCTGCGCCTCCGGGCGTGGCATACAGGGTGAAGAACTCCGGCGATGGAAGGTTTAATATGTCGCTCTTTCCCTGAAGGTACTCGTATACACCCAGCATGGCCGCGTACCCATGTATCGAGAACAGCGACAAGACCTGAAGAAACATCACGAAAAGGATGACTTCCACGTTGTAGGGGATTCTATTGACAAGCGCTTCGTAGATGCTCGGGGCGTAGTGACGAGAAAACTCCTCGAACAGAAATCGGATGAAAATGGCGCAGATGACGGCGGCCACCCCGGGGATCACATAGCGCAGGTTGAGGGTGATCATCTGGCTCATCACCACTCGTTGAGGGCCGCTCAGCGAGCGCTCTGGGCTGAAGGCCTTGAAGGCATAGTGGGTCAGTACGATGGCTGGGAAAATGGCTATCGTGGAATCCTGGCCCCGGAAATGTGGACCGGGCAAACTCACCAGTTGGGACCAGCCGCACAGGATCCAGAATACCAGCAGTGAGATCAGCATGATCGCCGGCGCGCGTATACGATCGTGGCTGTTCAAATGCCAGGTCAGCGACAGCAGAATGACTTCGGGAAATAGCGCCAGGATAAAGGCGGCAAGGTGCTCGATGTAGGTGGTAATCTGGTTGTTGATTCCAGCAAAGTCACATACGTTATCGATAACGGTAACGATGGCCATGACGATCACATAGGGCAGGATCGACAGATAGCCATTACGGATCGCAAGCAGCGTGCGATGCGCTGCCAGGTTCGAAAAGCCTTCACCGATACCGTGGAGATCCGTTTGCGCCCGGCGCATATACCGTCCCGTCACAGTCGAGGGAGCCCTCTGAAGCCCGGGGGTCGATCTCGGCCGGTCACAGGGGAAGGGGAATAGTCGTGTTATCCGCGCTGGCTCGCGATGAGCCTGCCATGGGCCAAGATAGGCATAAACACTGCTGCTTCGCCCGTAAATCCGCAGAACTCTGCTGATTCTTTAATGATTCTGGACCGAAACGGTCGATTTAGGCGAATCGCCTCACCATGAACTGCCGTTTGGGCACAGAATATCCGCATGACGGCGGTGTTCTGGGGAATGTTGGCGGGGTGACGTCTCTCTGTGGCGCAGGCGCAACAGTAGCGGTGGCCCTATCCGGCGTGATAGCCGCTGTTCAAGGCCTGTCTCGGTGAGGCCAGCCAGGCCGTTTTTCTGTCGTTTTCCTGCGTTAGCCAAACCCGCTATCAGTCCCTGGCCGGATGAATTCACCGCTGGCCGATCGGTAATGTCGTGGCGCTCCACAGTGGGCTGCCATGGCGATCAAGGACCGTTTCCGCAGGGAGGCTCCTGGCGCGATGCCAGGGGCTCGGTGCCGTTGTGCCACTACAGGTTCCGAACGGCGCGTGCCAAGAGTCCAGGGGCTCGGTGCCGTTGTGGCTAGGTTCCGAAGAGGGCAGCTGTGCCAAGAATCCAGGAGTTCGGCGTCATTGTGGCTAGGTTCCCGAAGAGGGCAGCTGTGCCAAGCGTCCAGGACAGAGGACAGAGTGTCGTTGTGCACTCGCGCCATCGTGGCTGATTGGCGTGGTTCGTTCTCTGATGGCGCCTGCGGCGGCCTGCCAAGGGGAGGGGGCGGCATTTGCCGTGAGGATGTGAGGCCGGCAGGCAATGTGCCTCATTAATGCCTAATTGGCATTTATTATCAGTGTTTTACATAAAATTCTTTGCAGTCGCGAGAAGTTTTGTGGAATTTTTTTCCATAAACCCTGGCGTCGTCGCGGCGTGGCTGCTACAAATAATGAAAATGTTTTTCACGAAAGATGCTTGAGTAACATTGTGGGCGTCTTGTTGTATACAATAATTATGCTGAAAAGGAGACGCATCATGGCTCGCATGTCTGCTGCCGACGCTGCCGTTCACGTGCTTCGCAAGGAAGGTGTCGACGTTGCCTTCGGGCTGCCCGGCGCCGCTATCAACCCGTTCTATGCTGCCATGCGGCGTGTGGGCGGAATCGATCATGTGCTGGCGCGTCACGTCGAGGGTGCCTCCCACATGGCGGAAGGCTACACCCGCACCAAGGCGGGCAATATCGGTGTCTGCATCGGGACCTCTGGCCCGGCCGGGACCGATATGATCACCGGTCTGTATTCGGCTTCGGCGGATTCCATTCCGATCTTGTGCATCACCGGTCAGGCGCCGAGCAACAAGCTGCACAAGGAAGACTTCCAGGCGGTGGACATCCAGGCCATCGCCGGGCCGGTGACCAAGTGGGCGATTACCGTGCTGGAAGCCGCCCAGGTGCCGCGCGCTTTTCAACAGGCCTTTCAATTGATGCGCTCGTCGCGGCCGGGGCCGGTGCTGATCGACCTGCCGATCGATGTGCAGATGACCGAGATCGAGTTCGACCCGGATACCTATGAGCCGTTGCCGGCCTACAAGCCCGCCGCGAGTCGAGTCCAGGTCGAGAAGGCGCTGGCGATGCTTAATGCCTCCGAGCGTCCGCTGCTGGTGGCCGGTGGTGGCATCATCAACGCCGACGCTGCGGATCTGCTGCAAGACTTTGCTGAGTTGACCGGGGTGCCGGTGATTCCGACCCTGATGGGGTGGGGCTCCGTGCCGGACGATCATCCCCTTATGGCGGGTATGGTCGGGCTGCAAACCTCGCATCGGTACGGCAATGCGACCATGCTTGAGTCCGACTTCGTGATGGGCATCGGTAACCGGTGGGCCAACCGTCATACCGGTACGCTCGAGACCTATACCGAGGGACGCACCTTCGTCCATGTCGATATCGAGCCGACCCAGATTGGGCGCATCTTCGGCCCGGACTACGGCATCGTCTCGGATGCCAAGGCGGCGCTTGAGCTGTTCATCGAGGTCGCCCGCGAGTGGCAGGCCGAGGGACGGTTGAAAGATCGCTCTGCCTGGGCGGAATCCTGCCAGGAGCGCAAGCGTACCCTGCTGCGCAAGACCCACTTCGACGATGTGCCGGTCAAGCCACAGCGCGTCTATGAAGAGATGAACAAGGTGTTCGGGCGTGACACACGCTATGTCAGCACCATCGGCCTTTCGCAGATCGCCGGTGCCCAGTTTCTCCACGTGTACAAGCCGCGCCATTGGATCAACTGCGGCCAGGCTGGCCCGCTTGGCTGGACCATCCCAGCGGCGCTGGGGGTATGTCGTGCCGATCCCGACGCCAATGTGGTGGCGCTGTCCGGTGACTATGACTTCCAGTTCATGCTCGAGGAGCTCGCGGTCGGCGCCCAGTTCAATTTGCCGTATATCCACGTGCTGGTGAATAACGCCTACCTGGGGCTTATCCGTCAGGCCCAGCGCGGTTTCGACATGGACTACTGCGTGCAGCTGGCGTTCGAGAATATCAATTGCAAGGAGATCAATGGCTACGGCGTCGACCATGTGTCGGTGGCCGAAGGGCTTGGCTGCAAGGCATTGCGTGTCACTCGTCCCGAAGATATTGCGCCGGCATTGAGGCGTGCCCAGGAGCTGAAGCAGGAGTTTCGTGTGCCGGTGGTGGTCGAAGTGATCCTCGAGCGCGTGACCAATATCTCGATGGGCACCGATCTTGGCGGGGTCAACGAGTTCGAGGCCCTGGCCGAGAACCTCGAGGACGCGCCGAGTTCCATCGCGGCATTGCGGTGAACATTGCAACGGTAATGACGTCGGGCATTGCCAGTGACGAGGATGCTGGCGCCTATGGTTGGGCAGCCCCCGACATTGTCTGAACCGGCGCGGCCAGGCCGCGTCCCCGCTTGGCCAACCAGTGGTGGGGACCATTGGGTGGCGAGTTCGACCGGCAGATCTGGTGTAACGACGAGCCAGAGACCGAGCGGTGAGGTATGACCGAAGCATCGGCTTCGGATGCTCTCATCCCACCGCGACTGCCATGCCTTTACTAAAATGACAGGGAGACCCGAGATGACGAAGTTTGCCGCCAACCTCAGCATGCTGTTCACCGAGTTGGACTTTCTCGATCGCTTTGAGGCCGCCGCCAAGGCCGGTTTCGATGGTGTCGAGTACCTTTTTCCTTACGACTTCCCCGCGGCCGACATCAAGGCGCGGCTGGATGCCAATGGGCTGACCCAGGTGTTGCACAACCTGCCGGCGGGGGACTGGGGGGCCGGGGAACGTGGTATTGCCTGCCATCCGGATCGCGTCGAGGAGTTTCGTGCCGGCGTTGATACGGCTATCGAATACGCCACCGCCCTGGGCTGTCGTCAGGTCAACTGCCTGGCCGGTATCGTGCCCCCGGGGGTCAGCCACGAGCAGGCCCACCAGACCCTGGTCGCGAATCTGCGCTACGCCGCTGAGCGGATGCAGGCGGCGGGCATTCTACTGATCGCGGAGCCGATCAATACCCGTGATATTCCGGGCTTCTTCCTGAACCGCACCGAGCAGGCATTGGCACTGTTCGATGAGGTCGGTAGCGACAACCTGAAGCTGCAGTACGATATCTATCACATGCAGATCATGGAAGGTGACTTGGCCCCGACCCTGGAAAAGCACCTGTCGCGCATTGCCCACGTGCAGTTGGCCGATAACCCCGGCCGACATGAGCCGGGCACCGGCGAGATCAATTATCCCTTCCTGTTCGACCACCTCGAGCGCCTGGGATACGGCGGTTGGATCGGCTGTGAGTACAAGCCGGCGGCTTCCACCGAGGAAGGCCTCGGTTGGCTGGATCGGGCCCGCAGTCGCTGAGCGACCGACCCGCACTCATTGTCGTGATGGCATCCATGGCCAGGGCCGACGCCGAAGGCATGAGGGCGAGACACCCACAAGCGAACACAGTGATGCTGGTGGCCTCACGGCACCCGCGCCGGGCCACCAGCGAATGACAGGAGAGACATGATGAGCAAGATCGGATTTATCGGACTCGGGATCATGGGGCGCCCGATGGCAGGACACCTGCTCGACGCCGGCCACGAAGTGACCGCCGTCAAGCGCGGCACTCTGGATGCGACTCTCGCAGACAAAGGCATCCAGGAGGCGGCCTCTCCCAAGGCGGTGGCCGAGGCGAGCGAGGTCATCATCACCATGGTGCCGGACACCCCGGACGTCGAGGCCGTGCTGTTCGGCGAGGATGGCGTCATCGAAGGCCTGGCTCCGGGCACCCTGGTGATCGACATGAGCTCGATTGCGCCGCTCCAGACGCAGGACTTCGCCAAGCGAGTGTCTGACGCCGGCGGTGAATATGTCGATGCGCCGGTCTCTGGCGGCGAAGGCGGTGCGATCAATGCCGCGCTGACGATCATGGTTGGCGCCACCGATGAGGGCTTCAAACGCGCTTTGCCACTGCTTGAGGTGATGGGCAAGACCATTACCCATATCGGGGGGCACGGCGCCGGCCAGACCTGCAAGGTGGCCAACCAGATCGTGGTGGCGCTGACCATCGAGGCGGTTGCCGAGGGGCTGCTGTTCGCGTCCAAGGCCGGGGCCGATGTGGCCAAGGTGCGTGAATCGCTGCTCGGCGGTCTCGCCCAGTCGAAGATTCTCGACGTGCATGGCGAGCGCATGATCAACCGTACCTTCGATCCGGGGTTCCGCATTCGCTTGCACCAGAAGGATCTCAACCTGGCCCTCGAAGGCGCGCTGGGCCTCAAGCTCGCCCTTCCCGGGACCGCCAATGCTCAGCAGCTGTTCCAGGCCTGTGCAGCCCAAGGCGGCGAAGACTGGGATCATGCCGGCATTCTGAGAGCACTGGAATCGCTCGCCGACCACGAGGTCGGCAGCCGCTGAGTCCTTTCCATCGCGGTCGCTCGCGGGCGCGATGGAGGACGAGGGAGGTGACTGCTCCCTGAATGGCAGGCGTCGGGTCGTCGTCTGCCAGGATCGTCACGGCGATCGTTGCTTGCCGGTCGGGCACATTCCCCCCTGTTTCCGCCGCCGACCGGCAGGCTTTTTTTAGCCTCATCTGGCACCGTAGGCATCGTTGCTCGGCTGGGGCAAGGCGGCTCTTCGACCCTCGGCCCAGGAAGGGCGGTGAGTCGGCGCCACCTAGGCGACAGCAAGGTCAGCCTTCAGGGGTATCGGTCTTGCCTGTTAGTTGCGCTACCCTGTGACCCAAAGGCCCAGAACGGTGGATCAATGCCAGTGCGCCAATGGCGACCAACGTATTTTTTGTAGTTAAATTACAGGATGGTAAGCTTTGCTGTTTCGATCGCCCCTTCATGGGACGGTCGTTTTTTGCTTTTCGAGTTTTTCTGTCTTTCCATAAAATGAATAAAAACGTTTGGATATCAAATGTTTTTACCGCCTTGCGTGATGGTTGTTGGTTGCGGAAAAGGCGTTGCCCGGATCAAAGTTGACGTTTCATGTCTTGGGTCAGAGGGTGTAGTATGTAGTTAAATTACAGGAGCGATGTGCCGACCAGGAAGTCCTGGGCGTCACGTCGGTTCGCTTTCGCTTGCTCCACTTCGTCACCAGCCGAGGATCGTATGAGCCAACTTCCGCTTTCCCCCGTCCGTCGTACCAAGATCGTTGCCACCCTGGGGCCCGCCAGCGACCGCGAAGGGGTGCTTGAGGAAATGCTCGCCGCCGGTGTCGATGTGGTGCGCTTGAACTTTTCCCACGGCAGTGCCGATGACCATCGTCGGCGGCTCGAGCAAGTGCGCGAGATCGCTGACCGCCT
>Ga0114954_1000073_pt1 | contig 36290 bp, 35 predicted proteins | sample Porto_4metaG_FD_87299 | JGI IMG/M metagenome (GOLD analysis project Ga0114954, IMG submission 87299) | Marine algal microbial communities from Porto, Portugal - Porto_4 metaG | ecosystem: Host-associated > Algae > Red algae > Unclassified | place: Portugal: Porto | collected 2015-02-02
CAGTAGCTGCCCCAGACTCGCTCTGCGGCGCCTGGCAAGCTGGCGTGAGCCGAGCGCCAGCGCATTGCGCCAGCCCTGGGGGTCGCCACCCGCCAGGCGGGCGGCCAGTCGCAGCACGGCGTCCAGTATCAGGCCACCGAGCCACCACAGCGCCGCCAGGGCGACCAGCCCGCCCAGCAACAGGCCGACGGCGAGCCACAGATCGCCCGAATACAGCCACATCAACGCACCGAAAGACGCCGTCGCCACCGCTACCATCAGCCACCCCGAGGCCGGCAACGGGTCCAGCTCGCGGCGCAGCACCTTGAGCGCCTGAACGCGTTTAAGCCGCAACAGGCTAGGGCCGGCGAAGCCGCCCAGCACCGCCAGCGCGGTGAGAATGCCGAGCCACAGGGGCAGCCATCCGGGCGCCGGCAACTCGAGCGGCAGAAAGCGGGCCATCACGGCCAGCAGCAGCGCTTGACCGACGAGGCCGAGCACCGCCCCGATGATCGATGCCACCATCGCGATCGCCGCCAATTGCAGGCCGAACACCCGCAACAGCGTCGCCTGGGAGGCACCGAAACAGCGCATCAGCGCGGCGGTATCCAGGTGGCGCTCGACGTAGCGTCGCGTGGCCATGGCCACCGCCACGCCGGCCAATAGCACGGCTACCAGTCCGGCCAGGCTCAGGTAGGTCTCGGCACGTTCCAGAGCGCTGCCGAGACGGGGGCGATCGCGGCGCACATCGCGCACTTCCACCCCGTCACTACGCAACCCCTCGACCAGTGGCGTCACCGCCTCGACGGCCGCTGGTGGCCCCGCGGCCAGGATCTCGAACTCGACCCGGGAACCCGGCTGGATCAGCCCGGTGGCCGGTAGATCCTCGACGTGCATCATCACCCTAGGGTTGAAGCTGCCAAAGCCCGCCGACTGGTCGGCCTCGCGCTCGATCCAGGCGCCAACGGTAAACTCCCCCGCCCCGAGTGTCAGCACATCGCCGAGCTCGATATCGAGCAGGCGCGCCAGGCGTGGGGCGAGCCACACCTCACCGGACGGAGGCCCCGCGGACACCGCTTCGGTGCCTGCGCCGCGATCGATGCGCGACGCACCGTAGTGCGGGTAGGCGTCATCCACCGCCTTGATGCTGACCGGCTGAAAGGCGCCGTCACGGCTCGCCATGGAGACCAGATCGACCTGATCGCTGAGACGCATGCCCGCCTGCTCGAGCTGCTGACGCAGTGCCGACCCGAAGGGCTCGGATTGCTCGAGCACCAGATCACCACCGAGCATCTGCGTGGCCTGGCGGGTCAGGCCGCGCTCCAAGCGATCGAGAAAGAAGCCCATCATGGTCGACGCCGCCACCGCCAGTGTCAGCGCGATCACCAGCGCCCGCACATCGCCGGCCCGCAGGTCACGTCTCAGGCTACGTGCGGCGAGCATCAGGTTGGCTCGCCAGGACGATCCGGCCAGGCTCATGCGCCCACCTCCTCTGCACTCATCGGCGCCAGGCCTCCCTCGGTCAAGCGCAGACAGCGATCGCAGCGCCGCGCCAGGGCGTGGTCGTGGGTCACCAGCACCAGGGTCGTGCCCTCGGAACGGTTGAGATCGAACAGGGTCTGAATGATGCGCTCGCCGGTATCGGGGTCGAGGTTGCCGGTGGGCTCATCGGCAAACACGAGTTCCGGCGCGGTGACGAAGGCTCGGGCCAGGGCAACACGCTGCTGCTCGCCACCGGAGAGTTGCTTGGGCAAATGATCAAAGCGCTCGCCGAGCCCGACCCGGGTCAGCCAGTCCCTGGCACGCCGTGTCTGTCCGGAGAGGGTCGACACCTCCATCGGCAGCAGCACGTTCTCCAGGGCGGTCAGGGTCGGCAGGAGCTGAAAGTTCTGAAAGACGAAACCGACCCGACCGCTGCGAAGGGCCGCGCGGCCATCCTCGTCCAGCGCCGCCAGGGATTGGCCAAACAGCCTGAGCTCGCCCTCGCTGGGCGCATCCAGACCCGCGAGCAATCCCAGCAAGGTGGACTTGCCGGCGCCGCTCTGGCCGAGAATGGCGACACTCTCGCCGGGGTATACGGCGAGCTCCAGCTCGCTCAGGATAACGAGTTCACGGCTGCCGCTAGCGACCCGCTTGCCAAGCCCGTGGGCATGAAGAATCGGTGCAGATGAGCATTCAGGAGGCATTGGCATGACAGACGATTTCCCTGGCAAGTGGATCAAACGACACGGTAGGGGCGGCCGACGCATCGGATTGGTGATGTGGATCGCCCTGTTGCTGGGCGGTTTCCCCGGCATGGCGCTGGCACAAGCGGACACCCCTGCCTCGGCCCCGGTGAACCGCCAGGCCCCGAGCAACGACTCGACGCCCGTCGTGCTGGTGATGGGGGATAGCCTCAGCGCGGCCTATGGCATCGAGCGCGACGCCGGTTGGGTTAGCCTGCTCGCCGATCGGCTCGACGACAAGGCCCGGGTGGTCAATGCCAGCATCAGTGGCGAGACTACCAGCGGCGGCGCGACGCGGCTCCCTGGGCTACTCCGACAGCACGCCCCGGACATCGTTCTGCTTGAGCTAGGCGGCAACGATGGTCTGCGTGGGCTGCCGCCCACACAGATGCAAGCCAACCTGGACGCCATGATCGAGGCGAGCCAGGCAACAGGCGCCCGGGTCCTGATGCTCGGCATCGACATCCCCCCCAACTACGGCCCCGCCTATCGCGAAGCCTTCACCGCTGTCTTCGACACCCTGGCCAAGCGCCACGACGTGCCGATGGTGCCCTTTCTTCTGGAAGGCGTCGCCCTGGATCCGGCGTTAATGCAGGACGATGGCATCCACCCCACCGCCGAGGCCCAGCCGCGCCTGCTCGACAACGTCTGGCCACGGCTAGAGCCGCTGCTGAACGCCCCCCGGGCCGAGGCTGCTCACACTACCAATGCGGGCGCCGCCGCGGTGCCTCAGTGGGCCGCCTCTTCCTGAGGCGGCGGCGTCTTCTGCCACTGCTGCAGGCCGAGCCCGGCGAGGATCAATGCCAAGCCAACCAGGGTCGAGAGGAGTATCGGTTCGCCGACCACCAGGTACAGCAACATCAGCGAGATCGGCGGCGAGAGAAAAATCAGGATCGACACCTTCGCGGTACGCGACACCCGCTGCACGGCCAACTGCCACAGCACGAAGGCAATCCCCATCTCGAAGAGCCCGACATAGACACCCGCCCCCAGCGCCACGCCGCCGTGCCATTGAAAGCCCGGCCCGAACAGCAGCAGAACCGTCAGCACCGGTACGCCGACGCTGAAGTTCTGCCACTGGGCGACCATCGGCGAGCGCCGGTCGCGGGCATTGAGCAGCCAGTAAAGGGCCCAGATCAGTGTCGAGACCAGTGCCAGACCAACACCGAGAGGATCGGCGAACGCCACCTCGAAGACCTTCCCCCGAGTGGCGATGACCCACACCCCGGCATAGGCCACCAACCCGGCGACGATGTCCATGCGCGTCAAGCGCTGCCCCAGGATCGGCACCGCCAGCAGGGCCATGGCCAACGCCCAGGTGTAATTCAGCGCCATGGCCTCCTGGCCCGGCAGGCGATCATAGGCCGCGAACAGCACCAGATAGTACGCCACAGGATTCATCAACCCGGCCCATAGCGCGGTGGGCCAGCCGCTACGCAATGCCTCATTCACCTGGCCACGATAGACCACCAGCGCCCCCATCAGTGCCCAGGACACCAGCGCCGCGATCCACATCAGTTCCAGCGGGCTCATGTGGTTCAGCGCCACCTTGAAGGCGGTGGCCACGGTGGACCATAGCGCCACCGCCCCAAGACCGAAGGCAATGGCCTGTCTATCGGTATTCATCTCACGTCCTTGTGCTGGAATGGGTGTGGGGGAGCGAGCCGACATTCACCGGATGCCGAAGGCAGGCTCCAGCGCCGGCTCGGATCATGTCGCCTGGCGGCAGGCATGGAGCGCCTGGGGGCGCTTGCCTTGTGAGAGCTATTGCGACGAGTGCGCGCTCAACGATCCACGTGGCCGAGGTCGCGCTGCGGCTCGACGCGGTCGCGGACGCGCTGTTTCAGCGTCTTGACGTCCGGAAAGCCGCCGTCCTGCTTGCGCTCCCAGATTACGTCGCCATCGACGAGAATCTCGAAACGGCCGCCGTGGGAGGGGACCAGGGAGACCTCCTCGAGGGTCTCGCCGAAGGTCGAGAGCAGTTCCTGGGCGTACCAGCCGCTGCGCAGCAACCATTGGCATTGGGTACAGTAGACGATTCGTACGCGTGACACCGTCAATCTCCTGTCATGGGAAAAATGCGTGCAGCCTGCGATCATACCAGCCAGGACACAGGAGAGGCCCCTTGATCCCACAGACCAAGCTCTACGAATGGCTTACCGGCGACGAGGACAGTCGCTTGTGCAAGGACATTCCCGAGAGTGCCTGCCATGAGCAGCCGCGCAACTTCTTTCTCCATTTGGTGGCGGCGCTCGGCAACAAGCTGGCCGATGAGCTCTCCAGCGCACGATTGGTGCTGCCGTGGCTGCTCGGAGTGATGGGGGCTCCGACCTGGATGGTCGGTCTGCTGGTACCGATTCGCGAAGCAGGAGCCCTGCTGCCGCAACTGTTCGTGGCCGGATTCATTCGCCTCAAGCCCGAACGCAAGTGGGTCTGGGTGCTCGGAGGAATCCTCCAGGCGGTGGCGGCTGTCTGTCTTGCCCTGCTGGCGCTGGCCGGCCATGGCGGTCGTGGCGGTGCCCTTGTCCTGCTGGCGCTGGTGGCGCTTTCGCTCGCCCGCGGGCTGTCATCCATCGCCACCAAGGATGTCATGGGCAAGACCATCGCCAAGCAGCGTCGTGGCACCCTGATGGGCTGGAGCGGCAGCGTTGCCGGCGCCGTGACCCTGGCCGCCGGCGCTGTCCTGCTGCTGCTCGACGACCGGCCCGGTGAACTCGCCCTGGCGGTGCTGCTGCTGGTTGCCGCACTCGGTTGGGCACTGAACGCGCTATGCGCCGCCGCCATCATCGAGGAGCCCGGCGCCACCGGTGGTGGTGCCAACGCCTGGGATTCGGTCAAGACCGGCCTTGCCTTGATGCGCGATGACGCCGATTTCCGCCACTTCAACATTACCCGCGCACTGCTTCTGTCCAGCGCCCTGGCGCTACCGTACGTGGCGCTGATGGGCCAGCAGCGCACTGGCACCGATCTTGGTGGCCTGGGCTTGCTGATCGTCGTCTCCGGGCTCGCCGGCATGGTGGCGAGCCCGATCTGGGGCAAGCGCTCCGATGTGTCGAGCAAGACCGTCATGCGCGACGGCGCCGTCGGCACCGCGGTCTGCTGCCTGCTGGGAGCTTCGCTAAGCGGGTGGCCCGAGTCGGTTGCCACAACTGTGTGGCCCTATGCCCTGGTCTACGCGTTACTGGTCATCGTCCACTCCGGCGTCCGCCTGGGGCGCAAGACGTACATCATCGACATGGCCGGCAGCGACAATCGCGCCCTGTATGTCGCGTTATCCAACACCATTACCGGCATCCTGATGCTCGCCGTCGGCGGCGTTGTCGGGGCGCTTGCCCAGTGGCTGGGTAGCGATGGCCTGTTGCTGGTTCTGGCTGCCATCGCCGCCATCGCCGCCGCTACCGCGCAGCGGCTACCCGACGTCGAAGACTAGCGCAGCCTGTCCTGGACCGGGCCTGATGGCGACGCTTGAGCGGCCGGCATGTCAAGCGGGCACGGATGCGTCTTCCACCCGCGCCACGGGAAGGGTGAAATGCCGAGACGATTGATTTAAACGAGGCGTCTGGCCATCCTAAGGCACGAATCCGCCGCTGCTAGCCCCGACGTCTGCGCAGCCCCTGCCGAGACTGCCGACACCATGTGCCGAGGGGCGGCGGATCAAGGCCAAGCGATAGGACATCCGATGAAACGACCGCCCATGATCAGCCCCGAACTGCTCGAACGCATCGTCGATGCCTCCGAAGACGGCATCGTGGTGGCCGAAAAGGAAGGGGACGAACACATCCTGATCTACGTGAATCAGGGCTTCGAGCGCCTGACCGGCTACAGCGCCGATGAAATCCTCTACCGCGACTGCCGTTTTCTCCAGAACGACGATACCGATCAGCCCGGACTCGACCGCGTTCGCCAGGCCCTCAAGGAACAGCGCCCTTGCCAGGAGATCCTGCGCAACTACAAGAAGGACGGGACGCTGTTCTACAACGAGCTGTCACTGACCCCGATGTTCGACGAGCAGGATAGCCTGACGTATTTCATCGGCGTTCAGAAAGACGTTACCGACCGAGTCGTGGCGCTGGCGCAGCTCGAGCGCCTCCGCCCGACAGGCGACTAGCGACCGGCCGCTGGTCGTGTCGTGTCCCGACCGGTGCCATTCGGCTCGGCCAGAAAGGCGAAAAAAATCGCCCGCGACATCTTGCACTTTGCCCTCAGCGAGCTTATACAGCCAACAAGGATCCTGCGCGGTCCTGTTGGCGCTTTTCGCCCACCAGAACGGGCAATAAGTGAGTGTGACGTGCCGCTCGAATCCGAGTGGCCTGGCCATGGGAGATCCCCGCATGAGCCGTGATACCCTTCTCGATGATGCCTATCTCGACCTCTCCGACCAGGAGGCGGTCAACGACGAAGACTACAGTCGCAACAGTCGCCCCACGAGTCGTGCCGATACCCTGCGCGCCCGACGACGCGTCGAGGCCCTGCTCGAAGAGCGCCGCCTGCAGCAAGCCATCGACGATGGCTGGGGCGACGACGAGGAAGAAGAGGAAGAATAGCCGCCGCCGGCACCCCGTCGCTCGGCCCATCGTTGGCTCTGCTCGGCCGATCGTCGGCGCTGATGACAGCGCCGACCGGTCACGATCCCTGGCATCGGGCCTAACGCCCCCGGCTGGCCTTTCCCGCCTCCGGGCTCTATCATCGTGGGCCACGCAAGTCACTAACCCCGCGAACCCTCAACAACTGGCGAGTTTCCATGGCGCAATACGTCTACACCATGAACCGGGTGGGCAAGGTCGTGCCCCCCAAGAAGCAGATCCTCAAGGACATCTCCTTATCCTTCTTCCCGGGCGCGAAGATCGGCGTACTCGGCCTCAACGGCGCCGGGAAGTCGACCCTGCTGCGCATCATGGCTGGCCTTGACACCGAGATCGAGGGTGAAGCCCGCCCGATGCCCGGCATCAACGTGGGCTACCTGCCCCAGGAACCGGAACTCGACGACACCAAGAACGTGCGCGAGACGGTCGAAGAAGCCCTGGGTGCGATCAAGGAGGCCCAGGCCAAGCTCGACGCCGTCTACGTCGCCTACGCCGAGCCGGATGCCGACTTCGATGCCCTGGCGGCCGAACAGGCGCGTCTTGAGAACATCATCGAGGCCGCCGACGCCCACAACCTCGAGCGCAAGCTGGAAGTCGCTGCCGATGCACTGCGCCTGCCGCCCTGGGATGCCTGCGTCGGCAACCTTTCCGGTGGCGAGCGCCGCCGCGTAGCGCTGTGCCGTCTGCTGCTGTCGAGCCCAGACATGCTGCTGCTGGACGAGCCCACCAACCACCTGGATGCCGAATCGGTGGCTTGGCTTGAGCGCTTTCTCCACGACTACAACGGCACCGTGGTGGCAATCACCCACGACCGCTACTTCCTCGACAACGTCGCCGGCTGGATCCTCGAGCTCGACCGCGGCCAGGGCATTCCCTTCGAGGGCAACTACTCCCAGTGGCTCGAGGCCAAGGAGAACCGGCTGGAGCGCGAAGCCAAGCAGGAGGCCTCACGCCAGAAGGCGATCAAGCAGGAACTCGAGTGGGTGCGCTCCAACGCCAAGGGCCGCCAGGCCAAGAGCAAGGCACGTCTCAACCGCTTCGAGGAAATGCAGTCCGGTGATTTCCAGAAGCGCAACGAGACCAACGAGATCTACATTCCGCCGGGGCCGCGCCTGGGTGACAAGGTCATCGAGTTCCACAGCGTCTCCAAGCGCTTCGACGACAAGCTGTTGTATGACGACCTGGACTTCAGCGTACCCCAGGGTGCGATTGTCGGGATCGTCGGCGGCAACGGCGCCGGCAAGTCGACCCTGTTCAAGCTCGTCCAGGGCACCGAAGCGCCGGATAGCGGCGAAGTGGTCAAGGGCGAGACGGTGGATATCGCCTACGTCGAACAGCTACGCGACGCCCTCGATGACAAGCAGACCGTATGGGAAGCCGTGTCCGACGGGCAGGACATGCTCAACATCAATGGCTATGAGGTGTCATCGCGCGCCTACGTGGGCCGCTTCAACTTCAAGGGGAACGATCAGCAGAAGTTCCTGCGCGATCTGTCTGGCGGCGAGCGTGGCCGGTTGCAGTTGGCCCAGACGTTGAAGAAAGGCGCCAACGTGCTGCTGCTCGATGAGCCCTCCAATGACCTCGACATCGAGACCCTGCGCGCCCTGGAAGAAGCCCTGCTGGCCTTCCCCGGCTGTGCCATGGTGATCTCCCACGACCGTTGGTTCCTCGACCGCATCGCCACCCATATCCTGGCCTTCGAAGGCGAGTCCAAGGTGGAGTTCTTCGAGGGCAACTACACCGAGTATGAGGCGGATCACAAGAAGCGCGTCGGTGACGACACTCCGCACCGGATGAAGTACAAGCGTATCGACGCCTGATCTTGCCGACAGCGGCTCGGCCCATGAACACCTGACCGAGCCTCGAGAGAAACACGACACAGCGCCATCGCTCCCTCGGGGCGATGGCGCTGGCGTCTGGGCTCCTGCATCGCTCGCTGCCGCCGCTTCTATGCCTGCGTCCGCATCCCCCCCGCTTCAACGCCTTGGCCACCGCTGGCCCCACCTTGTCTCTCTTGTCTCTCTTGTCTCTCTTGTCTCTCTTGTCTCTCTTGTCTCTCTTGTCTCTCTTGTCTCTCTTGTCTCTCTTGTCTCGCCTGGCCACGCCAGGCATCCGAACTCGCCGGGTCCACCTGCCACGAGGCAGCCAGGGCATTCGGGTGCCGCCCCTCCACATGCCCAATGCGGCAGAACGTCTTGCCAACGGTACGCCGGCACGTGATCTATGCGAAATCGCGCAGGTTAGTCCCTGCCGGCGTTTACTGCCTGGGTTGCAGAAAGCGACAGAACGCCGCATAAGACAGAGAGCGGCTGACGTCTCATCACGATTGGTCGCCAAGGCCGTTCCCGATCGTCGTGGCCGCTCTCTCGGGTACCACGCCGCGTGTCCTGAATCGTGTATCGATGTGCGCCTACCGACCATGCCAAGGATGAATCGATGTCATCGCTGACCTTCCACCCGGTAAGACTGGCGCGAGCCTTCTACACCAGCATCGCCTACCTGCCGACGCTGGCGGCCATTGGCTATGGCCTGCTCGGCCTTATGGCGCTGATGCCCCCCATGACGGACGACATCCTGCCGGAAGCGATCAGACGCCTGAGCCTGGCCTCGCCAGGCAACACCCAGGCCCTGCTCGGCGCCCTGCTCGGCGGCATGATCTCACTGGTGGTGTTCAGCTTTTCCACGGTCATGTCGGTGCTGTCCCAGGCCGGTGGAAACTTCTCGCATAAGCTCGTCTTCGGCCTGGTCTCCGAGCGCGCCAACCAGTGGGTCCTGGGGCACTACCTGGGCACCATCCTGTTCATCCTGATGCTGCTGATCGTGCCCGATGTCGGTGAAGGCGAGGCCGCGTGGCGCTCCTTCGCCGTCTACGCTGCCTGCGCCATGGTCATTCATAGCCTGGCGCTGTTCGTCTACTTCATTCACAACACCTCCCAGTCCATCCAGATCGATGCCGTGGTCACGGGGTTGCACGACACCACCAAGAAGACCATGGAGCGCATGCGCGACAAACAAGACGATGCCTGGCGCTTTCTTCCTTCGGCGCCTCCCATGGATGCCAAGCTCCACGTGCTTAACGCCAATTACCCAGGCTATCTGCAGAACGCGGATCTGCTCAAGCTCGCCGCCCTGGCGGAGCGCATCGGCGGCGTCATTCACCTGCACTTCCGTTTCGGCGACTACGTCGTCGAGGGCTTGCCGATCATCAGCCTGGAATGCGACGACGCCCCCAACGATGAGTGGTGCAGTGAAGTCCTATCGACGCTGACTTACCTCGACGGGGAATCGATCGACGAACACTTTGTTCATGGCATGACCCAGCTGATGGAAGTCGCCATCAAGGCGCTGTCACCCGGCATCAACGACCCGGGCACCGCAAGGCTGTGCCTGCACAGGATTACCGACCTGCTCTGTCTCTACGTGCAGTGGCAGCCGGCCAACACCCTGGTCGATGCCGACGGCCGCCGCCGAGTGACCTGGAAGGTGGAACGCTTCGACAGCCTGCTGCACCGCCTGTTCACCCCGCTACTGAGCTACGGCGCCGACGACCAGAGCACCCTGCTGGGCCTATTGAAGGCGATCAAGACCATCTCGCTGTTCGCCGACGACACCAGCCTAGGCAACGTACAAGCCATGGCCGATCGCATCGTCGACGCCCTGGCAGACTCCGCCTCCCACGTCATGGACCGTCAGTTCATCGGCGAGAGGCTCAACGCGGGACAACACCGACTAGAGCTGCCGGCCGGGCTCCCGACGTAAGGTTCCCGCGATCCGTTGAGCGCCGCACTTGTGGCGACCGCCTAATAGATCTTCTCCGCCCCCTCGGGACGGGTCTTGAAGCGCCGGTGCAGCCACAGGTACTGCTCTGGATGGCGGCGAATGGCCTTTTCGATCACGGCATTGACGCGTGCCGCATCTTCCACTTCGTCACCACTGGGAAAGTCATTGAGCGCCGGCAGATACTCCAGGGAATAGGTGCGGTTATCGGGATTACGATGGAAGATCAGCGGCATCACCGGGGCGCCGGTCATGCGGGCGATCTTGGCCGTGAGTTTGATGGTCGCGGCCTCGACGCCAAAGAAAGGCGCAAAGACGCTGACATCACGACCGAAGTCCTGGTCCGGCGAGTACCAGACATGGTGGCCGGACTTGAGTCGTCGTACCACACCTCGCAGGTCATGACGATCGATGGCGGTGCCGAAGATGCCGTTGCGAGCGCGAGTCATGAAACGCTCGAACAAGGCATTGTTGTGCGGCCGGTAGACCACGTCCGCGGGGAAGAATAACGAATGCAGTGCCCCGCCAAGATCCAGCGTCGAGAAATGGATGCCGATGATCAGGGCCCCCTTGCCCGATGCTTCGACCCGCGCCATGTGCTCCTGGCCCTTGAAGGTCACACGGTGACGGAGGTGCTCGGGGTTGCGGCACCAGCCGGTAGCGGTCTCGAGGATGCCGATACCGTTAGAGACGAAGGCCTCGCGCACCAGGCGAGCCTGGGCATCCCCATCGAGTTCGGGAAAGCACAACCGAATGTTGGTCTCGGTGATGAACCGGCGACGCTTGGCGAAACGCCAGGCGAATAGGCCGATGCCCTTGCCGATGGCGAGTTTGACCCGCCACGGCAGCCAGGCGCCGACACGCATGGCGCCGATGGCGACCCAGGTCGGCCAGTAACGAGGATGGGCAAAGGTAGGTGTAGCGGCTTGGGGCATGCGATCTCTCGGTGATCGAAGGAACACGACAGCAGTAACGGGCGTAGCCTGCTGCTACGACCGCCAAACAACGTGATCGCCATTGTAGCGTCTGAGCCACCTCGGCAGCACCCCGCCGGACGGCTATCGCACAAGCGCTGCCCCCCAGGACGACCCGCCCCTAGTCCACCGGACTAGTGGCGGGGCCACCGGCGTAGCGCCTGGGCACCCTCGGCAACACCCCGGTCAACAGGGTGTAACTGATGGTGTCACAATAGCGTGCCACGTCATCGACGCTGAGCAAGGCTCCGTGACGACTGGCGCCCCACAACACCACTTCGCTGCCGATGCCGGCCTCGGGCAGGTCGGTGAGATCCACCGTCATCATGTCCATCGAGACCTTTCCGGCGAGTCTGCTGGGCTTGCCATCGACGAGCACCGGCGTACCGTCAACGGCATGTCGATCGTAACCATCGCCATAGCCACAGGCAACGACCCCGATTCGGCTCGGGCCTGCGGTGGTGAAACGCCCGCCGTAGCCGACTGGCTCCCCTTGGGCAAGCTCACGCACGGCAATGATTTTACTGGTCAAGCTCATCACCGGATGCAACCGACGACTCGCTTCACAGGACAGCTCCAACGGGTCGCTACCGTAAAGCATCACGCCTGGGCGGTTACAGTCGCCATGCGCTTCAGGATGCGCCAGCACGGCAGGAGAGTTAGCCAGGCACGTCGGCGCACCTAGCCGCTCGGCCAGCGCCATGACCAGTTCGTGCTGACGAGAAAAATAGCCGACGTCCGCCAGGTCGGCGGTGGCGAAGTGGCTCATCAGATGGAGGTCGGTGACACACCTAGGCTTCGCCACCAGCCGCTGCCAGGCTACCTCGGCCGCGGCCGGGGAATAGCCGAGCCGGTGCATGCCCGAATCCACCTTGAGCCAGGTCGGTATGGGGCGGCGGGGCGCGAACGCCAGGACCGCTTCCAATTGCCAGTCGCTGTGCAAGGCCATGGATAAGCCGAGCGCATCGACCTGGGGCAGTTCGTCGGCACTGAAGATGCCTTCGAGCAGGACGATGGGGGTCGTGATACCGGCGTCTCTCAACGTGACCGCCTCCTCGATGGCTGCCACAGCAAAGGCCGGCACGAGGTCCTCGAGCGCCTTGGCGCAGGCCACCGCACCATGCCCGTAGGCGTCGGCCTTGAGCACCGCCACGCTGCGGCTTGTCGGCGCCAGTTCCTGGGCCAGGCGGTAGTTGTGACGCAGCGCGTCGAGGTCGATATGGGCGATCAGCGGGCGAGCCATGGAATCTCCGTCTTCAGAGCGATCGGGGGGCTGATAAGTGAGACAACATTATCCGCAAAGCATCGAAGGAAATCATGGAGCTAACTGCCGAGTTATCCCGATAATAAAGCACATTCCATGGAAAAAAAGCCAACATAGCAGTTGAAACGACTATCGAGATGCGACGTCATCAGGCCTCGGCCTTGCCGCTGTCATCGGCCAGGACGCCAGGCAACAAAACACGACCGCACGAGGCGAAGCCTGGTGCGGTCGATGCATAGACGATCACCAGGCCCGGCGATCATCAGCGGTGCGTGAGGGGCACGTTTTCCGGTGGCGCCTGCCTGTCTTATTCGAAGATGGCGTCCAGGGATAGGCCCTGCTTGTCGAGCATACGGCGCAGTTTCTTCAGCGCCTCCACCTGAATCTGGCGCACCCGCTCCCGGGTCAACCCGATTTCCTCGCCGACCTGCTCCAGGGTGGCGGCTTCGTGCCCGCGCAGTCCGAAGCGGCGCACGACCACTTCGCACTGCTTTTCGGTCAACTCGGCCAGCCAGTGATCCACGTGGGCCTTGACGTCGCCATCGACCAGGGTCGACTCCGGGCCCTGCTCGTTGTCGTCGGCCAGGGTCTCGATCAGCGGCTTGTCGCTTTCGCCGCCCATCGGATAATCCACCGACGATACTCGCTCGTTCAAGCCCATCATCTTCTTGACCGTTTCCACCGGCTTGTCGAGATGCTCGGCGATCTCCTCGGCGGTGGCTTCGTGGTCGAGCTTCTGGGTCAACTCGCGGGCCGCGCGCAGGTAGATGTTGAGTTCCTTGACCACATGAATCGGCAGCCGAATGGTGCGCGTCTGGTTCATCAGCGCCCGCTCGATGGTCTGGCGAATCCACCAGGTGGCATAGGTGGAAAAGCGAAACCCCCGCTCGGGGTCGAACTTCTCGACCGCCCGGATCAGGCCCAGGTTGCCCTCTTCGATCAGGTCGAGCAGAGTCAGTCCACGATTGAGGTAGCGCCTGGCGATCTTGACCACCAGACGCAGGTTGGACTCGATCATGCGCGACCGTCCCATCGGGTCTCCCTTGCGGGCCAGGCGCCCGAAGTAGACCTCTTGTTCCGGCGTCAAAAGCGGCGAAAAACCGATCTCATTGAGATAGATCTGGGTGGCGTCGAGACTCTGACGCGAATAGCGATCCTCGCGCCCGAGTGCCTTTTCAAAGGCATCCTCGTCGCCCCCGGACTGTTCCTCGTCGGCGGCGTCCTCCGTCACCTCTTCGACGGCGTCATCATCGGCTTCATCCACCGTTTCGAGATTCACATCCTGAAGATCCCGTTCAAGCATGCTCATCGTATGGCTACCCCGTGGTTGCGACCCGGCGTTATCGTCACACCCAACGATCAACGCCCAAGATTATTATTGTATGACGCTTATCTTCCGAGTCTCTTTTCCGAGCCTCTGTCCGGTCCCCTGTCACGAGGACCGTCATCCTTGTCTTCTCAACGGGAAGGTAGGTACTTCGTCGGATCCTGCGGCTGGCCATCCTTGCGCACTTCAAAGTGAAGCCGCACATCTTCGGCGTCGGTATCGCCCATGGTGGCAATCTGCTGACCGGCCTCGACGACGTCGTTTTCCTGCACCTTCAGGCTGTCGTTGTGGGCGTAGGCGCTGAGGTACTGGTCGTTGTGCTTGAGCAAGATAAGCTTGCCGTAGCCGCGAACCCCACTGCCGGCATAGACCACGATCCCAGGCCCCGCTGCCTTGACAGGTTGCCCCTTTTGTCCGCCGATATCAATGCCAGCGGTGATGCTCGATCCCTCACCGAAATTGCCCACCACCTGACCATTGGTGGGCCACTGCCAGGGGACCTCAGCGACCGGGGTGTAGGTACGCGCAGCGCCGCCGGACGGCTCTTGCGAGGCCGATGACGCCGCCGCCGTGGCGCTGGTCTCACCGGCCACCGCCGTCTCACCGCTGCCGGCGTTACTCTGTGCCGCATCGCTACTCTCGGCTCGCTCCTGGGCTTCCCGCTCGGCCGCCGCGGCGACCTCTTCTTGCGCCTGCAACCGCTCCCGCTCGGCCACATCCGCGGCACTCAAGTCGCCTTCCGCGCCCGGGCTGTCATAGTCATAGACGGGGCCAGGCGTCGACGGGTCGGCCACCTGGGCCGCACTCTCTGCCGCCTGGGCCTGGACCTGTGTGCCATTGGTCGCTGACACCGTCTCGGTCTCGCCGTTGGGCAACAGCCACTCGAGATCCTCAGAGCTCCCGGCTGCGCCTGCCGCGGCGGCGCCCCCCGCGGCGGCAGCGGCACCGCCAAGTGGGGTCGCCACCGCACCGGTCTGGGAACTGGCGCCCTGGTTGGCGGCAACCTGGGCGACGCCACCAGCCTGAGCGCTTGGCGCCAGCGCCAGCGACTGCCCGACATCGATGCGATAGGGCGGCGAGATATTGTTCAAACGCGCCAGTTCACGAAAATCCATGTTGTGGCGCCAGGCGATGCCATACAGCGTATCTCCGGCCACCACGGTGTACTGAGCGGGTACCTCGGCGGCGCGCGCAGAAGACAGGTCCTGAACCTGCACCGGTGGCGTCTGGGCCTGTTGATTGACACAGCCGACCAGAGCCAGGGTCAGGCTGGAGATAAAGACTGTCTTATACATCAGAGCGGTTCTCCTTGTCGGCACGGGAGGTCGGGGCGCCGGTCATGTCGTTGGGAGTATCGCCGATCCTGGCGATCATCAGCACCAATAGCATGCCGACCACGGCCAGGGCGGTCACTCCCCAGAGTTGTGCTGAATCGCCGGTAACGGCGGCAAAGTCCCAGGGGGACAGGTAACGGTGGTCCAGCGGAATCACCTGGCCCTCGGAGCCGAGTTGATAACGAGTCAGTTCACGCCAGGGCCAGAGCACCGGCAGCGAGCCAACAATGAACCCGACCAACAGTTGCAAGGTGGCGGTGTGGTGACGGCTAAGCAACCAGGACAGCAGGCGCGAAAACGAGAACAGGCCAATCAGACAGCCCAGCGCAAACAGCGCCAGCAATGGCACGTCGAAACTCCGGATCCCCTGCATCACGACATCGTAGAGTCCCATGGACAATAACAGGAAGCTACCGGAAACCCCGGGCAACAGCATGGCGCTGATGGCGATGGCACCGCCCACCACCAGCACCAGCGAGGGGTTACCCAGGCCGTTGATCAGCGGCATCAGCGCCGGCAAGCCCTGGGCCAACGCCAACCCCAACCCGAGCGGCAAGATGTGCCACCAGCGCCAGTCCATCGGGTGGCGCCCGACCACCAGGGCGGAGGCTGCCACCAGGCCAAAGAAGAAGCCGTTGAGCAACAGCGGATGCGCGTCCAGCAGCCATACCACCAGGTGGGCCACCGTGATCAGGCTGACGGCGATTCCGGCCAGCAAGGGAACCAGGAAGCGCAGGTTCAAATGCGTGGCCAGCCCCGCCAGACCCCCTTGGCGCAAGGCGGCGAAGGCACTCGGACCGAACCGCTTGATGGTGTGAATCAGTTCTTCATAGATGCCGGTGATAAAGGCAATGGTGCCCCCGGAGACGCCGGGTACCGCATCGGCGGCCCCCATGCCGGCGCCTCTGAGAAAGATGCCAAGATGACGCTTCAACGAATGACTCCTTCCAGCAACGGCACGAAACGTACGGGTTCGAGCCGCTCATGATCAAATTGGTCGCCGCTACGGCGCACTCGGGTCAACCACTGGGTACCGTCAAGGGCCTCCAGCGGTGCAATCAATACACCGCCATCGGCCAGTTGCGACAACAGTGGCTCGGGAAGTTCACTGGCACAAGCGGTCAAGAGAATCGCATCGAAGGGCGCGGCCTCCGGCCAACCATGCCCGCCATCGGCCAGCCTCAGGCGTGCATTGTGGGCCTTCAGCAAACGCAGCCGACGCCCCGCCAGGCAGTGTAAGGCATTGATTCGCTCCACCGACCAGAGTTCCTCGAAGAGGCGCGCCAGGATCAAGGTCTGATAGCCGGAGCCGGTGCCGATCTCGAGCACGCGGCTCGGCGCCTGTTGGTGCAGCAGCTCGCTCATGCGCGCCACGATCCACGGTTGCGAGAGGGTCTGGCCGTGGCCGATGGGCAGCGCGGTATCCTCGTAGGCACGATGTGACAGGGCCTCGTCGAGAAACAGATGACGCGGCTCCCGCGCCATGATTTCCAACACTCGGCTGTCGCGAATGCCTTGCTCCGAGAGCCGGATTACCATGCGGTCTCGGGTACGCTGAGAGGTCATGCCGACCCCGCGGATATCAGGTGAGCGCATCCAGCCAATCCTGCACGTCATCGCGGGCTGCATGGCGAGTCAGGTCGGTCTGCAGCGGGGTGATCGAAACGTGGCCTGACTCCACGGCGGCGAAATCCGTATCCGGACCGTCATCGGCATTGTCGCCCACCGGGGCGATCCAGTAGCGCACTCGACCACGCGGGTCGCGGGTCTCGACGGGACGCGCCGCCGGACCACGAAAGCCGAGGCGGGTGACGCGAAAGCCCTCGATCTCCTCCCACGGAAGGTCCGGCACATTGACGTTGAGCAGGGTCCGAGGCGGCAGCGAGAGCTGGTCGAGTGCCCCGACCAGGCTCGCCGCGACCCGGCCAGCCGTGTCGAAATAGCGCGTGCCGACCAGCGACATGGCGATCGCGATCATACCCAGGTTACGCCCTTCCATGGCGGCGGCGACGGTGCCCGAATAAAGCACGTCATCGCCCAGGTTACCGCCGTGATTGATGCCGGAGATCACCAGGTCCGGCGACTCGTCTCCGATCCCGTTGACGCCCAGATAGACGCAGTCCGCGGGGGTGCCATCGACGCTGTAGAAGCCGCTCTCCAATGCCGTCAACGACAAGGGGCGAGACAGCGTCAGCGAGTTGCTGGCGCCGCTGCGATCGCGATCCGGAGCGACCACCCTGAGCCGTGCATGGGGTAACAGCGCATCGTGAAGCGCTCGAAGCCCGGGGGCATTGACGCCATCGTCATTGGAAAGCAGCAGTCGTCTCATGACACTCCTCGATCATGCGTCGCGATAGTCGAGCGAAATTCAAGGCTCGGGTGGCTCATCAACTCGCGCAGCACCGCGGTGGCAAAGGCACCGCTTGGCAGCACGAAGGATACCCAGGCCTGGCCCGGCTCGCGACGGAGGTGGGTCTGGGTCAAGCGCACCCGCAGGGCACGCCGGGCGGCCTTGACCCCGGCACGCTCGAGTCCCCGACACAACGCGGGTGTGCGCGAGAGCACCGCCTGTTCGAGCTCGGCGGCCGCAGCACCGGCCCGGGAGCCCCCCAGGCCCCACAGCACCGCCGTGGGATGAATATCGCCCTCGGCGAGTCGGCTAGCGACGGCGCTATCGGCCGTCTCGACAGCGAACAGGCTCTGGGTGCCATCGAGCATCATCACATCGCCGCCAAGCGGTTCGAGCCATTCGCCACGCGCCAGGCGTTCGCCGAGCTGGGCATTGAACAGGTAGCTGCGCGCCGCAGACAGCAGCATGCCTTCACGATCATCACGCTTGCGCCAGCCCTTCTCCAACACCTCCCGGGCGCGCACCAGGTTGCGCCCCCCATCACCGAAGCGCTGGGGGCCAAAGTAGTTCGGCACCCCTTGCTGTATCAGTCGCGACCAGCGCTGTTCGAGCCGGTCGTCATCGACTGCGGCCCCGCTCAGGCGCAGGGTGAAGCGGTTGCCCCGATGCACGCCGCGCTTGAGCTTGCGTGGATGACGCTGGCTAGACAGCGCCACGATGCCGCGTTGTGCCAGCGCCTCGACCAGCCCCTGGGGCGCCTCGCGGCCAGGCAGGTGCACCGAAAACCACTGCCGAGTGACGGCCAGGCGATCCTTCATCCCGGCGTAGCCGATATCCCGCGAACCCACCTCGCACAGGCGCGCCAGCTCCCGCGCCACCATGACGGTGGTGGCATCACGCTTCTCGATCCACAGCCACAGGTGTTCTCCGTAGCCTTCCGGCGCAAATCCGAGACACTCCTCCACCTCGAAGTCGTCGGCACAGGCGCGATACCCACCCTCCGGCGGCGGACCAAACTCCGCGTCGAGATGACGTGGCCAAGCCGGTGGCCAGGGAATCTCGTCACGCATCGGCATCTCCGCGCAGCAGCAGTACCACCGCCTCGGCGGCAATACCCTCGCCGCGGCCGGTGAAGCCCAGGCGTTCCGTCGTGGTCGCCTTGACGTTGACCGCACCGAGCGCCACGCCAAGATCGGCGGCGAGGTGCTCGCGCATGGGCGCGAGGTACGGCGCCATCTTCGGCGCCTGTGCCATCAGGGTGGCGTCGAGGTTGCCGACGCGGTAGCCGGCCTTGTCGACCTCGCGCATCACGCGGCGCAGCAGGTCGCGACTGTCGGCCCCCTGGTAAGCCGCATCGGTATCGGGAAAATGGTGGCCAATATCGCCCAGCGCACAAGCGCCGAGCAGGGCGTCACTCACCGCGTGCAGCAGTACATCTCCGTCGGAATGGGCCACGAAGCCATGATCGAAAGGTAGGCGCACGCCACCGATCATCAGGTGATCGCCGTCGCCGAAGCGATGAACATCGAAACCGTGGCCGATACGCAGGGGCAGTGCCGTCATGATCTGGTGGATTCCTGAAGCCGAGTCGAGACCGCCCGCGCCGTCAATATCAGTTCGGCCAGGGACAGGTCTTCGGGGTGGGTAATCTTGATGTTATCGCGGCGCCCCGCAACCAGCAGCGGCGCAAGCCCTAGCGCCTCCACCGCCGAGGCCTCGTCGGTAACGCGCTCGGCACCGAGACCGTTGGAAGACAGCGCCTCGGCCAGCGCTTGGCGCAGCAGGCCATAGCGAAACCCCTGAGGCGTCTGGGCATGCCATAGCCCACGCCGCTCCTGGGTCGAGGCCACTCGGCCGTGACCGTCGTCACGCTTCATGGTGTCGGCCACAGGGGCGGCCAGCAAGGCTCCGGCCTCATGGCCAGCGGCCGCCTCGGCCAATCGTCTGAGGTCCTCCGGCGTCACACAGGGCCTGGCAACGTCGTGAACCAGCACCAGATCATGCGCCGAGGCCTCGGCGGCGATGGCTTCAAGCGCCTCGTTGACGCTGTGGACACGCTCCGCTCCCCCCGCAACCCGGCGCCACCGGGCAAACGGCACCACCGCCGAATCGAAGGCCTCGTCGTCTTCGCCAAGACACAGACACAGCTCGGCGCCGGGGAAGGCCAGATGGAGTGTCGCCAGGGTCTGCGCCATCACCGTACTATCGCCAAGGGGCAAGTACTGCTTGGCGACGGCCGACCCCATGCGCCGGCCGCTACCGGCGGCAGGCACGATCAGCCACAGGCGCTGCACGTCCGATATCATGGCCCACTCCCGGCAGCGGAGGGCGGATTGGCCGCTGGCGGGGTGTCGACCTCGACACCCGGCACCCAGAAGAACTGCTCATCGGTGCGCACCATGCCCACATCGCTGCGCGCCCGCTCCTCGATGGCATCGAGGCCGTTCTTCAGGTCGACCACCTCGGCGGCGAGTCGCGCATTACGATCTCTCAGCGGCTTGTTCTCCCCTTCCAGCGCCTCGACCCGGCCACTGACCTCCTGCATTTCCGTTACGCCGCCCTGCCCCAGCCACAACCGATACTGCAGCAGGGCGAGCAGCGACAGGAGCACTATCGCCAACCACTTGAGCATCCCAAGGCACCGTCGAAAATCCGAATCGAGGCGTAGTATGCCATCGTCGGCCCGCCAGGGGCGAACACCAAGGCGTGTCGCGTGACAAAGTGGCCCCCTATGGCCTGGGGGTATCGACATATCGCACCGGTGCCCAACGCTACGACTGAACCGGCGCCATTCTCGTTCATTGCCGCAACGCCATCGCACAACCATCACGCAACCATCAAAAAGCCATGCCCAACAACCGAAGCATTGAGAGACAAGAACGCAAACCAGGAAAAGCCATCGAAGCTCGGCGCGGCGCGGCCGCCATCACGGCGATTCTGATGGCCCTCAACGCGACGACCGGCGTCGTGAACGCCGGCCGAGTCATCACCTTATAATCGTGATCAAGCGGTGATCAGAGCTGGAAAGGCATGCGGAAGGTCAGGCTGATATCGGAGGCATCATCGGTCATGCCAATCCCCAGGTTGGTGACCACCGATGTGGAATCGGTCATGGCGTAGGTACCGCCAATATTGAACACGCCAATGTTGGCATCGCTGCCCACAACCTCGTTGGAACTGCCACCGTCCGGGGTGATCTCGGTCTTGCGAATGTACTCGTGGGAATACGACAGGGCCAGGCTCAAGCGCTCGTTCAACGCAAAGGCCGTACCGAAGCCGGCGCTGATGCTGTCGCCAAGGTCCACGTCTGCTTCCTGGTCGCCGCTACCCGCAGAGATATCATCGAAGCTTTCCTCGATGTTGTAGGTGTACCCGAGATTGGCAAACACGATGGCCGGATCCAGGGTCTTCAGCACCGAGACACCCGCGGTGACGCCCCAGACACCGTTACCGGTCGGCAGCTCCTCGGGGAGATTCAAGTTGCTGTTGTCCGGGTCGGTGCGAATGCCGATGCCGTACGGGTCCTTGCCGGTGGGCGCCCTGACCCCCAGGCTGACGACCACGTCCGGGCGCTCCAGAGTTTCAGGCAGCAGACGATAAGAGAGTGAGGCCGAAATGTCGCCGAGCGCCGACTCATCGACGTCGTCTTCCGTGTTCTGCTCGGTGGAAGTATCGCCCCCGATCGATTGAAAGGTCGTCGTCCGATAGACGAAAGGCACATTGACGCTGGCCTCGAGGCGGTCGGTGAGCCCGTAGCGAGTATTGATGTCGATGGTGGTGATATGGGTCTCGACGTTATCGAGGTTCAATTCGCCGAGAAAGATGGCATCCAGCGCCAGAAAACCACGCAGCGCAAGGCTGTCACGGTCGGAATAGGTATAGGTTATGCCTGGCTCGATAGTGAGACGATCCGAGAACAACGCATGCTCTTCACGGAAGATATCCTGAACGCTGCGACTTGGTTCGGCATCACGAATCACCTGCTCCTGCTCGGCGCCGACGGTCTGGCCCTGTTGCGCCATGGCTGCCCCTGAAGCGCAGACACATCCGGCGATGGCAACGCCCACCAAGGGTGGGCGAACTCTACGGTTGAAGACGGTATCCACGTCGTTCTCCTTGTCCCCGACTCATTCATTGTTTGCCTTATCGAGCGTCTTCTGCGCCCTGGGTCAGCAATCCCCCGACACTCCAGCACAAGTGTAGTCAAACGATGCACATACGGCTGAATTTCTTCCCTTTATGATCAACGCAAGGCCGCCGCCGCTCGAATCCCGGACAACAACCCCGGCATATCACCGCCCGACACATTACGGTCGCCGACGTAAAGTTGTAGCCGAGTCAGGTTACGCACCTGCTGAAGACTGCTTGTCAGCTGAATCGACTGTTGCAGTCCTCGCCCAGGCACGATGGCCTGCCTGACGCTGCCCATGCCGGGAATATCGATGGCCACCCGCATGTCGCTGCCATGTGCCGCCACCGACAACTGCGTTCCGGCCACCGATCGCGTCGCCGTCCCTCCGACCCCACCGCGGGATCCGTTGATACTTCCGGCGTCCAGTACATCGATCTGCAAGTCGTTGGCCGCCGAGTTGAAGTCACCACCGGCCTGGATCGACTGGACGACCCCTGACACGTTGGCGACGCCGGCGTTGGACACCGTCGCCCCGTTGGCCCCCTCACCCGACAATTGCGTCATCTGGCTGCCCGCTTGACGAAACACCGTCAGCGTCGGCTCGAACTTCAGCGTCGGGGTCCGGCCTCTTAGATCACCATTGACCCGAGCGCCGGCGCGCAGCGTCTCCCCGGCGGCCGTACGCCACTCGCTCATCATCTGTACGCCAAAGAACATCAGACGTCCCTTGGCGACGAAACGCCCACGCATTCCTCCCAATTCTTCATCACTGACCTGGCGCGCGTTGGCGAATCCCTCGAAACGCTTGAAGTCAGTGGTGGCGGCCATCGCCGCCGGCGAGGCCAGCCCCATGGCCAGCGCAACCAGCGCGGCCCGGCTAAGCCCTTTACGGCATTGTCCCAACATGATCATGCCCTCGGATCGACGTACGTCCCCAACCATTGCCGCTCTTGTCGTACTCGACGGCTAGAAAAGCTCCGCATGGCGGAAGCCAAAGTCGACCAGCTGTTCGCGTGATACCGGAGAAAAGACGTCTTGCATGCGGTGCGCCGAGATTGGCTGGCGCGGCGACAGCAAGGCGGAATAACGGTCGTAACCGTCCCCCACTACCGCGAAGATGATGTTGTTCCAGGCGGCCAGGAAGTCGTCCCGGGTCATGACCCGGTTGCCAAGTGCCGGATCGCCGACATAGACGCGATCGCCACTGGCCTTCTTCATGACCACGAAGTGTTTGTAGCCCTGCAGATCCAGCAGGACGATAACCGGAATCGAGATCTCATCCAGGGTATCGGCATCGACTTGATAGCCGCGTCCGCGCAGCCCTAGCGTCTCGACGTAGTTCTTGAGATCCAACAGCGAGAAACCGCGCTCCTTGACGACTTCCACATCGGATACCTCCAGCATGCCCGCCAACACCTCGTTTTCCGTGGTGTCGGGGAATTGATAGGCATACTTCAGCAGTGTCGCCAGGGAGGCGGCACCGCAGGAAAAATCGGTGTGCTGTTCGACCAGGTTCTCGTAGCGACGCTCGCGGATCGACATGACATCCTTGTTGATCACCGTGCCGGGTACCACGCCGCCCAGACGAATGGTCGCCGCCGGCGATTGCACGGAGGCGATGGCAATGCCAAGGGCGAAGGCGCTGGCGACTAGCCGGGATGAGAACAACATGATGACGCTCCCCACGAGGTCGATAGGAGGGTGGAAAGGCCCGGCCCACATGACGTGGGCCGGGCAGATCAGGCAGTTGCGTCCAGATTATTGCTCGCCACCACCGCCGCCGCCGGAAGTGCCACCACCCATGCTGGAGGCCATGGACAGCGAGTTGCGCTGCATGTTGCCACTGCCAGCGGCGATGTTGACGCCGATGTTACCCACGGCATTGGCCAGGGCGTTGCCGCTCAGAGAGGCATTGTTGGTCTGATAGACGAGCTGCTGGTTGAAGGAATGGCTGCGACCGGAAGCCGTGCCCTTGAGGCCGATCACACCCGCTTCGACGAAGCCGAGAGAGCCACTTTCGTCACCCTCGAACTTGCCTTCATTCACGCCCTCGTTGTCGTAGTCGATGTGGCCCCACTGGACCTCACCGTCGGAGTGATCCGGACCGCCCTGCCAGATCTCGGGATAGACGTCGTTGGTCTGCTCCCAGCTACCCTCGTAGCCACCGACACCGCCACCGATGTAGCCACCACCCAAGGTGATATTCTCCTTGTACACCGAGCCACTGCGCAGGGTCACGACCTGGCCGGCGCTGGTGGTGTTGTTGCCGTAGCTCGCCTGCACACCGGCAGAGGTGGCATCGGCCGAACCGCTGGCGGTATTGACCGAGGCAGCCAGGCTATTGTGCTGGGCGTTGCCGACACCGGCAGCGATGTTGACGCCGATGTTACCGCTGGCATTGCGCAGGGCATTGCCGTTCATGCGGGCATTGTTCGGGCTACCCATCACCGTGGTGTCATTGTTGGACGACGACTGGACGGAGAAGGATGCTGCCTGACCGAACACGGTTGAGGCGTCGGATGAAGCCAGAGCCGCATCGTTGGCCTGCTGGTTGCCGTCACCGGCGGCCACGTTGGCGCCGATATTACCCGCGGCGCCCTGCAGGGCGTTGTCACCAATATTGGCGTTGTTCTTGGTCAGCGTCTGATCGGCCTCGTTGCCGTTGCTCAGCTGCTTGCTGTCTACGGTGGCGCCAGAGTAGTTGGGATCACTCACCCGGGCACCGCCATAGACGCGGATCCGCTTGTTGGTGTGCGCATCGTTTTCGATATGCACGTCGATGTCGTTATCGAAGGTGGAGTTGATTTCGGAATCGGTATCGAAGCTGTTTCCGCCATAGTTCCACGCCAGTGCCAGCGGAGACACCATCAGTGCAGAGATTGCCAGAGCGAGCGGAGCTTTTTTGAAAGTTTTCATGATCGTTCTCCTGAAGAATCCAAACTGCCGATTGCTACGATTGCTGCTTTTTTTGACGTCAGTCGCTCAGCTGGTTGAACCGAAAGCTGTTGCGAGTGGCGTTCCCCGTGCCGGCTGACTGGTTGACCTGGATAACGCCCCGGGCGCCGCTGAACGCTGTCTCTTCGATCTCGAGCGTTCGTAGGACGTCATCCGAGCCTCCACCGCCTGAACCATTCAGCCCCTGCCTGCTGGCCAGCACCTGTTGCAGCGAGGTATCGCTGAGGTCGCTGACGCTGATTCCCTGAGTAATGCCGAAGGCATTGCTCTGAAGATTGCCAAGCCCCGCCGCCTGATTGACCGACATCCATCCAGAGGCCTGTCGAAAGGCGCGATCCTGGATGACGGTGTCCGCCTGCATGCCGGCGATGCCTTGATCGATTCGTGCCTGCTGTATCAGGTCATTGTTGCTGGTCGCCGAGGGTCCGGTGGCCAGCGTTCCACTGTTGGACTGCAGGTTACTGCTGCCCGCCGCCATGTTCGTGCTGGCGACGCCGCTGACATTGCCCAAGGCGTTGCCACCGATGACGGTGCTGTTTCTCAAGCTTCCCAAGTCCTGACCGGCGGCCGGATCGGGACTCGCCATGACCAGGCCAAGGGAGGCGATGAACAGCAACCCTTGAAGCTTGGTGGGCCGTGTCCGTTGTCCGAGATATCTCATGCTCAGCGCCTCCCACCGGTCAAGGGAGCCAAGGCTCCGGTGATGGTGCTGGCGATTCCGGAGGTCGCACCGATGACCCCGCCTCCCGCCGCGCCACCACCAATCGAACCGGCAACGCGATTGGACTGGACGTTGCCGCCCGCGCCCAGGGAGCTACCGGTCCCGAGGGAACGATGAAGCTGAGCCATGCTGCCGCCCACGCCACTCGAGATGCCCGCCGCCTGGGTGTCATTCAGCATTACCGCGGTAATGCCGCTGGTCTGGTTGCCCAATTGCGCTGTCGTGGCTTGCGCCATGCGGCTGCTCTGCATCAGGTCGGCGCGGGCCCTGATCGGGCCGCTATCGCGGTTCACCTGGCCAAATGGCGCCGGCTCGACCTCGCGTATCACCACGATCTCGCCGGGGCGTACGCCGGGGCGAAGGTCCGCCCCCTGGGCCTGGTCGGTCCCCACACCGATCAGGCCACCCAGCACTACCATCGCCACCAGCCCCCCCTTGTACGACCAGCGTGCGACGGCCGTTCCGCTCCCCTGCCCTGTTACCCCTGGTGCATTTCCCCGGATGTTGCCCATGACGATCACCTGTCCCGTTGCGTAGTGACGTTGACGCGCTGGATATTGTTCAAGCCATTGGAAAGACGATGGTCGCCATCTCTGCCACCGCCGCCCCCGGCGCCACGTCCCGGCCGCTCGTCCCACAGAATCACTCCATCGGAAGCGATACTGGTCTCAGGCACATAGCGGCCGCGGATATTCTCAAGCGACCTGTCTTCCACGAGCCGCAATGAGTGTGTCCCTCGCTCGAACACGAGGCCGATATCGCTGGCACTGCTGTCGGCCTGAGCCACGCCCACCACTCCGCTGGCCACGCCACACAACATGGCAATCGCAACTGCTTGTCTGGCCTGTCGAGTTGGATGATTCATGGCGGCGTCTCCGCTGAGGGTGTCGGTCCCACTTGCGATGACTAGAGCAATCGCCGTGCCAACTTGTAATGCATTGTTTTTATTTGATTTTATTTTCTGATGCCGACGTAAAATGTAAAGCTGATGAAACAACGCCCTGCCGCACGCCGCCCACTTCGGTCAACAAAATTCGTTTTTATATTTTAAATCAACTGCTTATGCGGAAAGTAACATCGGCGATACAGCTCCGATAACGGTTTCCGCCGAACGAGCCGACAGCACCCTGGTCCGTCCTCGCGGATACGGCCACAGCCCTCGCCAACCGGGCCTTCAGCACCAGAATGCTGAAAAAGTTTCATCACCTGTGCCGCCGCGACTCGCGGATGTAACACCGAGCAGCCGTCACCAACCGCGACCACGACGCGAGGTCGGAAAAGCGTCGACGGCCGCCTGGTCACGACCGAAACGCTCTTATTAACCATCTGTTTTTAAATGATTTGAAGAACACCACCGATGAAATCCGCCGGTTAGAAGTGCGGTTGTATCAGCGATGTAACACTTTACCGTTTCGACTATTGCAAGCCGCCGGAGAACCCGAGACAGCCAAGCCCAGGGGTCGAACAGCACCAGACACGTCGAACCCGGCCGTCCGAATGCCTAGGACGAGAAACGCGCCCGTCGGTCGTCTCATTGGTCGGCCTACTGGTCAGCCTATTAGTCGACAACAGCCCCACGGGGATTGGGGCTTGCCAGGAGGACAGCGAATGCCCAGCAGGGAGGGGGGGCAAAAACGAGCGCTAATGACCAGCGCCCAAGCCGGAGCCTAGGCCCAGTGCCAGGAAGCGGAAACCGGAGGATCATCAAGCGGCAGAGTCGAGGCCCCCACACCGATGAACCAAACAAAAGACCCGCCTTGGCGGGTCTTGGATACAGCATCGCGTAAAAGCGCGTCAGCAGAAAGCGGCTTCTTCCGGCGGTGAGCGAGAGATTCCATGCTTGTCGAGAAGGCGGTAGATCGTTACCCGGGACACGCCCAACTCCTTGGCTGCGGCATTGACCCGATACTTGTTGCGCCCGAGCGCTGCCAGCAGGGCATCACGCTCGGCCTCTTCGCGCACTTCTTCGAGGGTCATCTGATGGCGATGCAAGCCGCGCCGTTCGATGCCGAGATCTTCTGGCTGGATCAGCCGGTTCTCGCACATGACCATGGCTCGACGCACCCGATTGATCAACTCGCGCACGTTGCCCGGCCAGTGGTAGCGCTGCATCACGGTCAAGGCTTCGCGAGAAAACCCCTTGAGACACGAGGCCTTCTCACTGGAAAAACGCTCGAAGAAGAAGCGTGCCAGGATCTCGATATCATCGGGGTGTTCGCGCAACGCCGGCACCTGGACCTGCAACACGTTCAAGCGATGGTAAAGGTCCTCACGGAACCGGCCGGCCTGTACGGCCTTGTCCAGGTCGACGTGGGTCGCCGCCAACACACGCACGTCGACGGGAATGTCGTCGAGTCCCCCGACCCGCTGAATGCAGCGTGTTTCGAGAAAACGTAGCAGGTTGACCTGCAGTTCGAGGGGCAGATCGCCAATCTCATCAAGAAATAACGTGCCGCCGTCGGCGGCCTCGATGCGCCCCACCTTGCGCTGGGTCGCGCCTGTAAAGGCCCCCTTTTCATGGCCGAATAGCTCCGACTGAATCAAGTGTTCCGGCAAGGCCCCGCAGTTGATGGCATGAAACGCGCTCTGAGAGCGTTCCGAACGCTCGTGGATGGCCTGGGCCGTCAGCTCCTTGCCGGTCCCTGACTCACCACTGATGAATACCGATGCATCGACCTTGCCGACCTTGCGAATGGTGTTGAATAACGACCACATCGCCGGCGTCGTGCCAACAAACTCGTACTCGTTGTCATCATCACCGCTGGCCGATGCCAGCGCCTGCTGCTCGCGATCCAGCTGCTGCAATCGTGAAAGCTCAGCGGCATGGTCGAGCAGTATGGTCAGGCGTGCAATATCCACCGAGGCCGGAACCAGGGCATGGCTCAAATGGACGATGATGCGCCGCTTGTCGGGGTCCGCCATGGCGGCGTCCGACCCTACCACGACCCAAGGCCTGGCGCTTCGCAGAATCAGCGGCTCGAGCTGGCGCAGGTCCACCACAGACAAGTCGTCCAGCACGACGAGCCCGACCCGGCAGGGGTCGCTGTCACGCAGACGACACTCCGACAACGGACTCGCCAAGCGTTGGATCCGCCAGCCATTGGACACCAAGGCCTCGTGAAGCTGGCCACTACTGCCCTCGGCTTCGCCGATCCACCAACAACAACGCTCCATTCGCTCCATGTCCCCGCCTCTAAACGTATCCCCTCTCGGATGGGGCAATCATCACCGCAGACGTCGCTACTCACCCCGTCGGCACGAGACCCGTTAACGATATGAGCATAGCATCGACTCCTTAACTGCTCCGAAACGGCAGTCCACGCAGGGCCCCCATCGCGTAGGCCCCCACGCCTGCGGATTCTTCTCGACAAAATCGTGCCACGGCATCTCGCAGGCGCGGATCGGCTATATGATGAAGCGAAGTCAGCCGCCGAGGCGCAAACCCTCGCGCCACCTTATGTTCGCCCTGCGTCCCCGGGTCGAAGAGCGTCAAGCCATGCTCCAGGCAATGCTCGATTCCCTGGTAATAGCAGGTCTCGAAATGCAGGCAGTCGGCCATGACCTCGCTGCCCCAATAGCGACCATAAAGTGATCGAGCCCCCTGCAGGCAAAGCGCGGCCGCCACAGGCCGTCCTTCGGCCAAAGCCTGAATCAGCACAAGACTATCAGGCATCTCGGCCAATAGCCGCTGGAAGAACGCTTCATCGAGATATCCGTGCTGGCCGCGTTCGAGGTAGGTGATGCGATAACAACCAAAGAAATGGGTCATATCGTCCACACCGATCTCACCACCCGTTAGCCGCCGCAATACAATGCCCTGCTCCCCTACCCGGCGGCGCTCACGCCGAACCTCCTTGCGCCGACGCGACGTCATCGCGGCCAGGTACCCCTCGAAGTCGCCGAATCCCTGGTCTCGCCATTGGAACTGCACCCCATGGCGTGCCACCAACTCGGGGCGAGCCTCGCGCCAGGCCGCCACCTCGTCGTCTTCGGCGAACAGGAGATGCCAGCTGGATAGCCGCGCATCCGTTTCCCAGGTCATTGCGATCGCCCGGCGAGCAGCCACCGGATCAAGCTCATCGGCCAGCAACAGTCGCGGCCCCGGCACCGGGGTGAAAGGGATCGCGCTCAGGCCCTTGGGATAGTAGTCACCGCCGGCTCGCTCCCAGGCATCCGCCCAACCCCAGTCGAACACGTACTCACCGTAGGAATGCCCTTTCAGGTAATAGGGGAGCGCACCGACCAGGCGTTCGCCACACCACAGAGTCTGGTGTCGCGGCAACCACCCCGTGTCGCTGCCGACCGCACCACTCTCCTCCAGCGCCAGCAGAAATTCATGGCGCAAGAAGGGATAGTCGTCGCCCACCAAGGCGTTCCAGGCGGCTTTCGGCACGCAGGCAATGGACTCCACGGGGACCACCCGAGGCTGTGACATGACGACTCCCACTTTGCATGATGACGCCACCGGCGCCTGTGTCGATGGATCGGATGATGGCGGCAACGCACCAGACACCTGCCTGGCGCGGCCACACCGTCACGGCTTTCCGATCATCGCCTAGGGTGCCAGACTTTACCCTGGGGTGCCGGCCTGGCCACAGTGGCGAGGCCAGACAGTGCGAAAAGCCCGCTTCGACAACCCGTAAAAAAACTACAAATTCGACCAAAGAAGGCGAAGCTCTCAGAGGAATCTCGCTCACAATTTGGTAAACTTACGCATTTAACCCGAACTTAATCGTCTGAGGTTGACCATGGCTAGCCAGCAAGCTCCTTCGCTCGATCCGACCGTTGCCCGCGTTACCGACCGTATTCGCGAACGCTCTGCCCAGCGCAGAGCGCTCTACGTCGAGCGCATGGAAGCGCAGCACCGCCGTGGCGTTCATCGTGGCGAACTGTCCTGCGGCAACCTGGCCCACGGTTTCGCCGCCTGCGGCGGCGAGGATAAAAATCAGCTCAAGCTGATGAACAGCGCCAATCTAGGCATCATCTCGGCCTACAACGACATGCTTTCGGCCCATCAGCCATTCGAGAACTATCCCGACACCATTCGCGCGGCGGCTCGTGCCATGGGCTCTACCGCCCAGTTCGCTGGGGGGGTACCAGCGATGTGCGACGGGGTGACCCAGGGCCAACCAGGGATGGAGCTGTCGCTGTTCTCCCGTGACGTCATCGCCATGGCCACCGCCGTCGGGCTATCTCACAACATGTTCGATGCGGCGCTCTATCTCGGTGTCTGCGACAAGATTGTGCCGGGGCTGTTCATCGGTGCGGCGCGCTTTGGTCACCTGCCGGCCCTGTTCATCCCGGCAGGCCCGATGCCAAGCGGTCTTCCCAACAAGGAAAAGGCCCGAGTAAGACAGCTCTTCGCCGAAGGCAAGGTCGGTCGCGACGAGCTGCTGGAAGCGGAATCCGAGTCCTACCACAGCCCGGGCACCTGTACCTTCTACGGCACCGCCAACTCCAACCAGTTGATGATGGAGTTCATGGGGTTGCACCTGCCTGGCACCTCTTTCGTCAACCCCAATACCGAGATGCGCGAGGCGCTGACGCGTTTCGCCACGGAACAGGCCGTACGCAACACCGAGGCCGGCGGTGACTACCGACCCTTCTATCGCCAAATCGACGAGCGCGCCATCGTCAATGCCATGGTCGGACTATTGGCCTCAGGCGGCTCCACCAACCATACCCTGCACCTGGTGGCCATGGCCGCCGCCGCCGGCATCACCATCAACTGGGACGACTTCACGGATCTTTCTGCCGCGGTACCGAGCCTGACCCGTGTCTACCCCAACGGCCAGGCCGATATCAATCACTTCCAGGCCGCCGGCGGCATGAGCCTGCTGATCCGCGAGCTGCTGGCCGCGGGCCTCATTCACGGCGACATCCCCACGGTATTCGGCACCGACATGACGGCTTACACCCAGGAGCCCTTCCTCGAGGATGGCAAGGTTGTCTGGCGTGAAGGCCCCGAAGAGAGTCTGGATCCGGACGTGCTGCGCTCCGTGGCCGACGCCTTCGCCCCGACCGGCGGCCTGACGGTGCTCGACGGCAACCTCGGCCGCGGGGTGATCAAGGTCTCGGCGGTGGAGCCCGAGCATCGGGTGGTCGAGGCACCAATCAAGATATTCGAGGACCAGAATGATCTGAAGGCGGCCTTCGATGCCGGAGACCTGGACCGCGACGTCATCGTGGTGGTGCGCTTCCAGGGCCCGAAGGCCAACGGCATGCCTGAGCTGCATAAACTGACACCCTACCTGGGCGTGCTTCAGGACCGCGGCTATCATGTGGCGCTGGTCACCGATGGTCGCATGTCCGGCGCCTCAGGCAAGGTACCGGCGGCGATCCATATCACCCCGGAAGCCGTCGATGGCGGCCCACTGGCCAAACTCGTCGATGGTGACCTGGTTCGCCTGGACGCCGACACGGGCGAGCTCAAGGTGCTAGTCGACGCCGCCTCCTGGGCCGAGCGTCCCAAGCGCGTCGCCGAGCTCGACCACTACCACGTAGGGCTCGGTCGCGAACTGTTCGGCGGCTTCCGTCACCTGGCGATGCGCGCCGAAGAAGGGGCCGGCGTCTTCGGTGGCTTCGAGGCCGACGACCTGGCGCGTCAGCAGGGCCAGATCCACGACGAGGACGCCTAGTCGCCCATGAACCGTCCAGCCCTGATCGGCGACATCGGCGGCACCAACGCGCGTTTCGCGCTCGTGGTCCCCGGAGAGGTATCGCCCCGAGAGATCCAGACCCTGCCCTGCGCCGACTACCCGGGCGTGGTCGACGCCGCCCGCGCCTACCTTGAGGGTGTCGGTGCCAGCGGCGATAAGGCCCCGAAGGAAGCCTGCCTGGCCTTCGCCTGCCCGGTGCATGGCGAGCGGGTCACGATGACCAACAACCACTGGGACTTCACCAAGACACAGGCGCGAGAGGCCCTGGGCCTCGACCTGTTCAAGGTAGTGAACGATTTCATGGCCCAGGCCCTTGGCGTGCCCCACGTCGGCGAGGCTGACCTGATGACGGTGCAGCATGGCGACAACATCGGCCACGCCACACGCCTGGTGATCGGCCCAGGAACCGGGCTCGGCGTGGCCGGTGTCTTCCCCGCACGGCGTGCATGGATTCCGCTCCCGACCGAAGGCGGCCATGTCAGCTATGCCCCGACGGACGCCCAGGAACTGGCCATCTACGAGCGCTTCCATCAGCGCTATGGCAGGGTCAGCGTCGAGCGTGTCCTGTGTGGCCAGGGGCTGCTCGACCTTTACCGTATCCTGGCCGAGATCGAGGGCCATCCGGCGCCGGCCGCCAGCCCCGCCGAGGTCACGCAGGCGGCCAACAGAGGCGACCCTCTGGGGCGTGATACCATCCTGCGGTTTCTCAAGATTCTCGGCGACGTTGCCGGCGATGCGGCCCTCACCATGGGCGCTCGGGGCGGCGTTTACCTGTGCGGAGGCATCGTGCCCCGGCTGATCGACTGGTTGCCGCACAGCGGCTTCCTCAACGCGTTCAGTGCCAAGGGGCGAATGCGGCCGTACAACGAGGCCATCGCTATCCACGTGGTCACCGCGCCCTGGACAGGGCTGCTGGGCGCCGCCGAGGCCCTCCACAACGAAGAGGTCGAACCATGATTCCCGCATCTCTCAAGGCATTGATCGACGCCACCACCGGCCACGGCTACGTTGCCTGGGCCGGCCGCGACGTCTGGGTGGCCAATGAAGACTGGGGCCAGCTGGCCGTTTCGCTGCAGGGAGCCCAGGTCCTGCACTATTTACCCGCGGCCGACGCTACGGGCGAAGCCGCGCACGAGGACAACGCGGCTGGCGTCGACAGCGGCGCCGAGGACCCGCTGGTGCCCGGTGGTTGGCTGTGGGTGACGCCAACCCCCCAGGATACCCCCGGCGCCATCCGCGGTGGCATTCCGCTGTGCTGGCCGTGGTTCGCCGATGAGAATACCGCCGACGAGACCCCCGACCGCTCTGGGCCCATGCACGGCCCCGTGCGCAAGGCCAACTGGCTTCTCGACGCGGTGGATGAACACGAAGACGGTATCGAGCTGCACTTGTCACTGCCCGAGCGGCTGCACAGCCAGCTGCATCCACGAGCGGTGATACAAGCCAATGCCCAGCGCTTGCACGTCGAACTGATTACCGAGCACCGCGGCGAAACTCCGGTGAAGATGACCTGTGCCCTGCATAGCTATCTTGCCGTGAATCAGGTCTTCGAAAGCCGCGTCGAAGGCCTCGCCGGGGCGCGCTATCTGGACAAGCTCAAGGGCTTCGCCGAGAGCGAACAGCAGGGGGAACTCGGGGTGCGTCAAGGCGTAGACCGGATCTATCACTCCAACGCCGAAGTCGTGCTCGACGACGGACGGCGCCGCCTGCGCATTGCTCGCCAGAACAGCGACTCCGTCGTGGTCTGGAACCCCGGCGAAACGCCAAATCCCGATACGCCGCTGGCGGCTGCACGACGTTTCCTGTGCATCGAGTCGGCCAACACCCGCCTCGACCCCGTGTGGGTGGTTCCAGGCGCTCAGCACATGCTAGGCACCACGCTATCGCTCTCGAGCCAGTGAGCCCACGGACAAGGAGACCGCGTCATGACGCCCATTATTGCCTTCGGTGAAGCCCTGGTCGACATGCTGTCAAGCCACCTCGGGGAGGATCGCGATGGCCCCGAAACCTTCACGCCCTACGCCGGCGGCGCACCGGCCAATGTGGCCGTCGCCTGTGCACGACTGGGAATGACGAGCCGGTTCCTGGGTATGCTAGGCGACGATCACTTCGGCGATTTTCTGGCCCGCGAGCTCGCCGCTCACGGTGTCGATGTGACCGGCGTGGTGCGTACCCAAAAGGCCCGAACCGCGCTGGCTTTCGTGTCTCGGGACGCTAGCGGTGAGCGCACCTTCGACTTCTACCGTCCGCCGGCCGCGGACTTGCTGTACCGCACAGAGCACCTCCCCGCCGGTGTATTCGCCGATCCCGCCATCGTTCACCTCTGCAGCAACAGCCTGACCGAACCGGATATCGCCGAGACAACCCTGGCCATTACCGAAATGGCGCAACGCTCGGGCAGCCTGGTCAGCGTCGATGCCAACCTGCGCCACAACTTGTGGCCGGACCACCGCATCGACGTGGGACTGGTCACTCGCCTGATAGACCAGGCCGACCTCATCAAGCTGTCCGCCGAAGAACTCGATGCCCTGCGCGGGGACCACCCCCGCAACGATTGGCTGGCCGAACGACTGGCCGCAGGCGCTCGCCTGATCGTCATCACCGACGGCCCCGCAGAGGTTACCGCTCATACCACCAATGGTGCGGTAACGATGACACCACCGCCGGTAAAGGCCATCGATACCACGGCGGGAGGCGACGCCTTTATCGGTGGCCTGCTCGCGGCACTCGGCGGCCACGATTGGCAGCAGGAAGGCTGGCAGTACGACGCGGCCTTTATCGACAGGGCCCTGACACTGGCTTGCCGCTGCGGCGCCCATGCCGTGACCCGGCCCGGCGCCTACGCCGCTCTGCCCCGGCGTGACGATGTGATCGATTAGACGGGCCACGCCTGCCTCGGCGGCCACACGCCCCCGACACTAGACCAATCAGCAACGGCGCCCTGTGGCGCCGTTGCTGATTAAGTGTGCTCAAGCACCTCGCCGGTGGAACCCTTCTCGCCGACACGACTCAATCCTCTGCCCCATGCCCCCGAGTGCCAGGTAAAGGAACACCATGAGCCCTCCACATGAACATGATCTCAGCTACAAGCTGTTGTTCAGCGAACCGAGGGTCGTCGGTGACCTGCTCACAGGCTTCGTCAAGGAGGACTGGATCGAGCAGCTGGACCTCGACTCTCTGGAGAAGGTCAGCAGCACCTTCGTCACCGATGATCTGCGCGATCGAGAAGACGATGTCATCTGGCGGGTGCGCTTTGGCGACGAGTGGCTGTACGTCTACCTGCTGATCGAATTCCAAAGCACGATCGACCGATTCATGGCGCTGAGAATCATGACATATGTCGGCCTGCTCTATCAGGACCTGGTCAAGCAGAAGGCCCTCACCCTGGACGGCAAACTTCCTCCGGTGCTGCCGATCGTACTCTACAATGGTGAAACACGTTGGAACGCGTCACTCAATATCTCGGAGCTTGTCCTGACGGTGCCAGGGGGGCTGGAACAGTACCGACCGAACCTACGCTACCTGCTGCTGGATGAGGGGGCGATCGTTGCCAGCGAGCAGTGGTCCCAGGAAGCCCAGAACGTGGTATCCGCCATCTTCTTGCTGGAACATCACCGCAGCCCACAGGATGCCATCGACCTGATCGGATTGTTGGTAGACTGGCTGAAGGCGCCACAGCAGACCCAACTCAGGCGGCACTTCGTCCTCTGGATCAAGCGTGTCCTGCTGCCGAACTGGGCGCCCAGCGACGAACGAAGCTCCTGGCAGGCGCTCAACGACTTAAGCGAGGTGCATAGCATGTTGTCGGAACGTGCCAAGCGGTGGCCGGAACACTGGAAACAGCAGGGTCTCGAGGCAGGCCGTCAGGAGGGCCTGACGAAAGGCCTCGAAGAGGGCCTGACGAAAGGCCTCGAAGAGGGCCTGACGAAAGGCCTCGAAGAGGGCCTGACGAAAGGCCTCGAAGAGGGCCTGACGAAAGGCCTCGAAGAGGGCCTGACGAAAGGCCTCGA
>Ga0114954_1000075_pt1 | contig 35936 bp, 46 predicted proteins | sample Porto_4metaG_FD_87299 | JGI IMG/M metagenome (GOLD analysis project Ga0114954, IMG submission 87299) | Marine algal microbial communities from Porto, Portugal - Porto_4 metaG | ecosystem: Host-associated > Algae > Red algae > Unclassified | place: Portugal: Porto | collected 2015-02-02
GACACAGGCCCAACGGGAGGAACGGGTCCAACAGGAGACACAGGCCCAACGGGAGGAACGGGTCCAACAGGAGACACAGGCCCGACAGGAGCAACTGAAGGTTGTCTTTGTGATTGCTGTGTTTTACCTATGCAAAGCGTTTTACAACAACTTATTGGAGAAACTGTTATTCTTGGCACTATTGCAGACACACCTAACACGCCCCCACTTTTCTTTCTATTTACTATCACTTCCGTGAATGATTTTTTAGTTACAGTTACAGATGGCACTACAACCTTTGTGGTCAATATTTCTGATGTAACAGGAGTAGGTTTTTTACCACCAGGACCACCTATAACATTACTTCCACCTACCGATGTAGGATGCGAGTGTGAATGTCGTGAACGACCAATTAGACAGTTACTGGATGCGTTTATTGGATCTACAGTGAGTCTTTTAGCAAGTAATGGTTCTATTGCAGCGGATTTTAACGTGGAACAAACGGGACTTGGTATAGTACTAGGGACATTACCTATAAATCCAACTACAACTGTTAGGTTTGCTATTTCAACTTGTAAAATTACAGCTGTGAATATAACTCCTGCTACGATATAGTGGATTTCTTTCAGAAGTATCTGTTCCTAATAGATTAAAAAGCAGAGTAGACAATCTACGTTTCTATAATGCTCCATCTTAGCAGGATAAAGATGGAGCTGGTTCTGTAGATACAGGATTGGGATTTATAATTGATGCAAAAGTGAGTGTCAATGGTTCGCCACAGTATAAAGTACATAACAGTAAAGGAAAAACATACTATACTACTACAAATGAAGCCTATGTATTTACTCATCTAACACAATGTATCTTCATGATTAATTAGCTGTGTCCTCTTGCTCTTTCTAAATCCTCTATCTGTAAATTCTCCACAACTATATTATTGGCGTACAATAATTAGGTAAATGTGTCTAAATGGTTTTCTAAGCGTACAAAATTCCCAAATTGATATGGTAAGTTTATGAAAATAATAGTGAAAAATAATATATATGTCTAATACACTATCGAGTTTTATCCATATTATCTTATTAAGAATTACAAAAGGAGGTGGAAAAAGAATGGACGAGCATATACAACCTCAACTTTCACCGCCATGGATCACATATTTTAATGAACTTAGAAATTCAGTAGGAGCTGATCCAACTGTAACAGTAGGTCCGCTAATACCGACTGATGGAAATTTTATTATTTTAGTACAAACTACGGATTTTGAAAAAGCGATTACATTAGCTACACTTCTTAAACCTACAGTGCAATTTGGCAATGTAACTATTATTGTTAGTGTTATTGGGGATGGGATTGTAAATCCAATTCCTTATCCTTTAGACGCTTTTGAACTTGTACAAGTTGTTGTACAGCCGCAGTTCTCGGGTGGAGCGAATGTTGTTTTTCCAGTTTTTTCTGCAGAAGTAATACAGTTTTTTAATGATGATATATCTAATCTGTGTCAAACTTTCACAGAAGTCGCTGCAAAAGTTTTTCGTGATGTAATGAATGATGCAATATGCGGTATACCGATTTTATACTCGACAAGTTGTAGTACAAGTACTGAAACTACATAATTTATTGGTGAAAAAACTGATCAAAATAAAGAAATACAACCAAAATTGTTTTATTAATTTAAAAGAGACATTTCCAATTTTAGGAGATGTCTTCTTTCATTTGTAAAACGAATACATGTCCTAAGAAATTTACTTCATTTATAAAAATTCTTATATATGATTAATGGAATGATTATAAAAAGTGCTAACAAGTTTGCAAACGAACTTACTAACACATATAAGAAATAGATAAAAAATATCGCTGATATGTTACCTTCAAATATAGACTTAATCATATAGAAAACACTAATACTGAATACTCATAAAATCATTCGTGATATCAAAGATAGATAATGTATTCAAGGAATTTTGATACCCGATATATCTAGAAGTCCATAATAAGTTTTTGAGAGTGTACGTACTAAAAAATATAGGCTGGTTAATAAAATTTTATTAAAATGCTGAAACTTCGATAGTCGCGGTTGTTATTAAAGTGATTGGGATAGTAAAGGTAATTGTATTTGTTGCTCCACCAGAAATAGTAAGTACGCCAGTGTCAATTACCCTATCGGTAAGAATTAATGTTGGTAGATCCGTATTACCGGTAGGTCCAATTGAACCTGGATTTAATGCGGTGGTATTGGTTTTAACTCGACTTCAAATAATTCACTTTCAAGTTCATTAAGTGCAAACATTGATACAGGGTATGGAGATGTATTAGACAAAATTTGTGATGAAATAGGTTCTCCTAATGATGAGAAAAATGTAACAAACACTTGTGAAAGTGGAGGGACCATAATGATAATACGATCAGTTTTTTGTAACGTATGAACCAACTCCAAAATTATATAGTTTATAAGAATTCAAAACTATATTCGATAAATATGAAGATATTTTTATTAAGGTTTTTCCATTAGTGAATTGAGAAAATTAATACATTCTATCTTTCTATGAGTGGGGGGTATACAATAGCGTATGCTTGTCCAATTTATATGTGAGAAGCTAACTAAAATTTTACTGGTTTCAGGATTTATATGAGTGATTATAGCATTATTAGTCATACTAATAAGGGTAAGACCGCATGTCCATCAACTTAATTTTTAAGTAGGTCAATTTTGAACAATAAGAAATTCTATTAGTTACAAATGGCTAGTTTAATTCTGTAGGACAAGGTGAAATGTCTAATTCGAAAAATTGAGCGCTGACTAATTCACAATACGGTTGTTCGTTATAAAACACTGTATTTTCGAAGAAGTATTTGTCTAAACGTGGTAAATCACCATTTTTAGGCTTAATAAAGTGAGACGTAATTGGATAAAGAATAGAGGAATTGCTAGTAAGTATAGGCAATACTTTTTTTATATTTGTTTTTTGTAAAATTATTGTAAAATATAAATACAGTATATAAATATATAGTATATAATGTGTACGTAATATGTTTGAGATGTTAGGGGTGATGTATATGATAATTACGTGTAACTTTTAAAAGTGTTTCTTTAATAACGTATTATTCTAATAAATAGTTTTAAATTCTTCTTTTAGATAGTTAGTTTTAAATTGATTAGATTAAGTAATTGTTATTTCTCATTTTTTGATAATCAAGACAAATGAAGAGAGGAAGTACTCAATACATGGAAAAATTACGGTTATTAACATTTAAAAATATAGTAGAGCCACTTTTAAAGGAACATGTCTCATTTATATATTTTCCTATTGAATGGCTAGACATTGTAGAGATACATTATAAGACATTTTTATTAACTAGTAAGTTAAAGCGTTTAAATGAAAGATTGTATGATATGTTTTCTGATATATTGTTTATTCAGCATAATCCGTATGTATTAAATGAAAATACGCCATGGATTGTGTCAAAAGAACCAATTAGGCAAGAACAACTTGATTATATATTTCAAAGTTGGTATGAGGTCATTCATGATTGGAAACCGAATCAATTAATGGAACCGCCAAAATATGAATGGCATGACGATTTGATTTCGAATGTAACAGTATTACATGATAGTGAAACGTTTTCTAAATGGGTACCCGCATTAATTTCACATGTTTTTTGTGTACAACCTATACGAATTGAGAATAAAAATGAAGAAATCTATTTTTCTCCACTTCGATCACAAAATATTTGTGAGGCAATGTCAGAGCCGATTAAAGATGAAAAAACACAAGACTTTTTCGCCTATGTATACCGATTTGAATGTATAACTCGTGGTGGTGAGAATATTCCATTATTAAAGGTTACAGTAGGTATTCGGAGATTCTACCAAGAATATAACCATCCCGATATCCCTTTACTTTTGCGACGAAAACGAGGCATGATATTGATTTCTACTTCAGAATTTGCATCAGATAATAAAAAAATGCGGTTTGTAAAGTTAAAAGTACAACAAGCTACAAACGGTATGAAATGGATTAAGTTATTTAGAACATTAAAAGATGATTTTCAAATAGGTGGAGAAATTGAATTAGACCATATTGTCCAATATCCGAAAGATTATATTGTCGGAACAAATAGAAGAGTATTACTTCCGTATAATGAGAGAATATATAAAGTGCAAGGTACTAAAAAAAAGCTAGGTATAAAAGTAAAGGAGAAAGGATATCTATTTAAAGAATTTCAGCGGAAATTCTCTCATTTCACATTACTGCCAGAATGCAAAAGGGTAGCAACAAATAATGAAAATGAATTATTATCATTATACCCATCTAAATCCGCCTATAACAAGAGGTATTTGCGCCTTATTAAATACTATAGCCCACAATTTGCCCACGAGATTTTAAAAAATCATCATATTGATTCACTGCGGTTTCTTCCATAGATTTTGTTACATGTAGATAAACATCTGCTGTCATATTAATAGTGGTATGTCCAAGGCGCTCAGAAACATATTTTATATTTGCTCCACTTTGTAACAGATGTACAGCATGTGTATGCCTGAAGCCATGTAATGTAATGTATTCGAAGCAACCATTTTTGCATGCTTTTTTCAAAAAAGCTAGCGTCGAAGCTTGTAACATACAAGAATTATCTTCATTGGTAAACACAAAGTTATAATCCTTATAATATTTTCCGTTTTTTAAGGTGCTTTTAGCTTGTTCTTTTTTTATCGTCTTTAAAAGTGCTAATGTAGAAGCATCCAAAGTAAGTGTTCTTATACTACTTTTATTTTTAGGTGGTCCGAATTTTATAGATTGATTTCTTTGAGTGGTAATTAAAGTTTTGTTAATATAGACTTGTTTTTTTTCAAATTCTATATCATTCCATTGTAACGACAAACATTCTCCGATTCGTAAGCCAGTTCTCGATAAAAACATAAATAGAGAATAGTATTTAAAAGTAGCTTGTTCATTTAAAACGTAGTTTAAAAATGATTCTAATTCATCAATGTCAAAGCATTTAATTTTTTTTCGATTGTCAATTACCTTATGTTCTTTGATACTAATTTTATTGGTTGGATTCTTAGTGAGAATTTCAAGTTCATTAACCGCTATTTCCAATGCATTGTGCATTGTAGAGTTAATCAGTAAAACCGTTTGCTTACTAAGTTTTTTTAGAAGATCATTTATAAATTTTTGGTATTTAACACGTGTTAAATCTTTTAATTTTATGTTACCAAATGCAGGTAATATATACAATCGAATATTCTTTTTATAAACTTTATATGTTTGTTCAGAAATAGTTCCTTTTTTATAAGTATCTAGCCATTCATACATATAAGTGTTGAATGTTAAATTACTAATGTTTATGCCAATCCCGCTAGCTAACTTTTCTTCAACCTTAGCAGCAGCTAATTGTGCCTCTTTCTTTGTTTTAAATCCACCTTTAGATGTTTCTTTGTACTTCCCTAACTCTTTATATCTAACACGATATTCCCATTTGTCCTTACGTTTTCTAAAACTCGCCATTGTAATCACTCCATTCTATTTTTAAAGAATGTTCTTCTTTTATGTGTAAAAATATATAGTGGACTTCAAATGAATCTTTCCATTTGTTTAGGTATTCCATAATGCTGTAATAACTCTTGTTTGGTTTGTATGTAGTAATCATGATGACTTCCATCTATAAGAAATCTTGTTGCAAAATAATTTGCTTCAGCTTCTATACGGATTTCAGAACAAAGTGATATCGTAGATAATTTAGGGGTATTTTCATTTGGATGAAAGATAGCATGTCCTAATTCATGAAAACAGGTGAATACTTGATTTTGATATGAAAGTCGTTCGTTAATATGAATAAAAGGGATACGAGATATTTTGTGATAGTATCCAAAAATATCTCCTAAGTCTTCTGTAATGACGACAATTCCCTTTTCTTCAGCAATAAGAAATGGATCCCTGGTGCTATATTGTCTAAGTAGTTTATCTATTGCTAAATTGATTTGCTGTTTTGAAACCAACCAGATCCGCTCCTATCACTTCTCGTTTCTGTATTTATTAGGTGTGAATTTCTTTTTAGCCATTTGCTTTCCTAATCTAAGAGAATTTTCTAATGAGACAATTAACAATTGTCTAGTTTCCTCTGACATAGGTTCAGAGTCTTTTGAAAAAGCAAGAGCCTCCGATTTACTCATATCTTCTATTAATTCTTCTAATTTCTTTTGTATATCTTTTTCATCCTTCTCTGTAAGTTCCCAGTACTCTTTGTTAGTTCTACCTAATAGGTAGTCAACACTAACGTTGAAATAATCTGCCACTTGTTGAAGTTTATCAATAGCAGGTTTTTGCGTTTTCCACTTATACAGTGAATTTTCTCCCATATTTAGCTGCTTTGCTAAATCGGATAGTGATATTCCTTTCTTGCTCGCAAGCTCCTTAATTATGTTGAATGTAGACATACAAATCACCCTTATTAAAGCTACGAACATTTTTCTATCTAATCGGATATAAAACCATTGACTTTTATCCAATTGGATATTAAACTATGTTCATAAGCTAATTATTTAGCCGTGAAACCATAACAAATTAAACCTATATAGCACGTCCCTCAACGTTTAAAGGTAATTTAATTTGGTTTATTTAGCTATGCTCTAATTTTATCTAATCGGATAGAATTAGTCAATAGAAAGCTAAAAAATTAGCTAAATGTATAGAAGGAGGTGCAGGTATGGATAAAGCATTTGGTAAGAAAGTGAAAATGTGGCTATTTGTTAATGAAATGAAACAAGGAGAATTAGCAAAAATGCTAAACGTTTCTGGTCCATATCTCTCTGATATTTTGCACGGTAAAAGAGAAGGCAAAAAAGTAAGAGAAAAAATAAATAGAATGTTGGAAAGTGAGGAGATTTGTTAATGACAGCAACTGTGCAAGTTGTTATTGATGAGACTTACTTACAAAAAGAAGTTTCTCGTCAGGCTAATGAAAGATTGTCGGATATGGGAGTTGGTACTTGGTGGGATATGAAAAGACTTCAATACGAAACAAGTCGAAGTTATGACTGGTTAATGGAATATGTCGTTTGTGATCCTCGTGTACAAAAATTCGCAAAACAAAAAAATAATCGCTGGTTGTTTAAGGCGAGAGAAATGAAAGAATTTCTTTCTGAATTTTTCGATGAGCTGTAAGGAGTAAATGAAAATGAAGTCGTGATTTATCAAAAATAGTTGAGAGATGGTGACCGTTCATGAATGGAGTATTATCCGCAAGTAAATTAATGAAAGCATCAGAGGTTGTAAGAAAATGTGCAGAAATGAGAAATAGTCCAACGTTATTACTTATTACTGAATTAGAAGCAAAGTGTCAGTTAAGGGAAATGAACCGTAAGATTTCAGATCGAAGGGAGGTGAGTTAATTGAAGGATGGAAACAATGTATTTACAAATTTAAAGCAAGCTTTTGAAGAAGCTGTTGAATATGCAGTGGAAAATAGTATGAGTGAATTCAATGTAAACGAGATGCAACGTTCAGAACTGTTGACGGCAGTAGCGAACGAAGCATCTCGAAGATTAAAAGAAAGAAATGTACCTTATCAAGATGGTCTTGCGAATCTAATTACTGGTCGTAGAAAGTATCAAGACTATTAATTTTTTTTCTGAGTACTTTCGTAAAACATTCTAAATGAGTATTCGAAAACTCTCATAAAGCTATCTGATGTAGAATTTGTTTCTAAATATTCCCGAATGCTTTCATAGTCTTTTGTATTTGGAAAATTATCATCCAATTCCACATCGACTGCTATGTCGCCGATAGGCAAATCTACACCTTTGAATTTTAATAACCATTCTTTATAAGTTAGCAAAAGTATCACCTCCTATGGAGGATTATACCAGAATAATAGATTGGAGAGAGTTAATTGAAGGAAATAACGTTGATTTTTAAGTCAGGTGCTAAAGCAAGTTTTACGGCAGCGCAATTTAAAACATTTAAAAATAACTTTGGTTTTTTATCAACAATTGAGTGGGCAGGTGCTACTGGAAAGGTTCCGTTACATATCGGGGTTAGTAGTATCGATGCAATATTTGTGAAAGACATTAATGGAAAGGAATCTATTAAGGAAGACAATCATCCAATTGAAGACTTCTATGGTTGTGAAATTAAACAAGATGATAAGTATTTTATGTTTGGACAGGATGTCGTACTTGAAGGAAATCTAACGAATTACTTAATTGCTCAACAAAACGTTGAATGCTTTCGAGCTGTATAAAAAGGAGAAACCGCCAGTTGGGGCTGACGGTCCAATAAAAACACATGTTGAGGTCATTATAGCATGAATTGATTTTGTGTAAAGGAGGGACAAGCGTGAAGAACGGTAAGAAGCCAAATAAACGTGAAAAGATTCATATTCAGTTATTCAGTTTAAATCCAGAACATTGGTTGATTTTTAAGAAAGTAAATAAGGAATTGCACCTTGTACATCGTTTTACTGGTGCAACTCGTATGATTCCAAATTCATAGATTAGGAGGGTACATATCAATGAGTATTAAAGAAGTTGCTAAAGCTGTACAAGCTATACGTGAAGCAATAAACGAGCATGGAATTCTAAGTGTTCGCGGTAATGAAGTTCATCTCAGTAATGAAGTACTGGAATCATTGTTGGATGAATCTAAGGTTAAACCGTTAATTCTAAAACGTGGATCAAAGGATTTCCCTTATGAGGTTTCGTTTATCAGCAATAATGAGACCTATTACTCTCTCTATACCTCTGAAAGAATGGAAGAGAAAATTGGAGGGATACCAAATGGTCGAAAATTCAATGGTAATCGGGAACCGTCAGGATTCTTCATTTAATAACGTTATGGATCATTGTCAAAGTTGTGGTAAAGAAATCTATTTTGGTGAAGAGTACCGTGATATTGACGGTGATTCCATTCATGATGAAACAGAATGCATCAAACAGTATATAGAGGAGCACTCCACAAAGAAAGTAGCTGGTAATTAATGAATGCCGGAATTGAAGAATTAGAAAAGTCATTAAATGTGGAACAACGCCGGTTAGGTGATTATCAACGAGATTTAGAAAGATTGACAGAAAAGAAACCAATTGTTGAACAAAATATCCTAGATATTGAAAGCAAAATAAAGGACATTGAAGCTTCAATTTTTGTTCTAAAAAGCATGACGAAAGGGTGATTAGATGTTTCAAGTAACAGAAGCGAAACGCGAAAAGATTAAAGCTGTCATTGGATTTATCGGATGTAGTGGATCCGGTAAAACAGGTAGTGCGTTAATTACAGCATTCGGAATGATGCAAGAAGCTTATCCTAATTTATCAGCAGAAGAATTGTGGAAGAAGATTGGCGTTATCGATACAGAACATGAGCGCTCAAAACTTCATGTAGGTCTTGTGTATGGAGAAGTAAAAATAGGGAATTTCCTTCATATTGACTTTAATGCACCGTACACAACCGAAAGATATAACCAAGCGGTTCAAGTTATGAAACAGGCTGGTGCTGAGGTACTTATTATCGATTCCTTATCGCATAACTGGCAAGGAGAAGGCGGAATTGTAGAAACTCATGGTCAAATGTCCGGTAATTCATTTCAAAACTGGGGAAAATTATCCTCTGAAACTAACAATTTAATAAAAACATTAACCCAGAACAATGTTCATATTTTAGCAACTTTACGAACTAAAACTGAGTATGTAGTTGAACCAGATGGAAATGGGAAAATGGCTCCACGTAAAGTTGGTACAAAGCCTGTACAGAAAGAAGAAATGGAATATGAATTTATGCTTAATTTTGTAATCGATATTGACCATGTAGCGGATACTTCAAAAGATAATACGCAAATGTTCGAAGGACATCCACAAAAGATTACTGCTGAAATAGGTCGTAAGCTGTATCAATGGCTTGAGTTGGGCATTGATGTGAAAGCTGAAGAAGAAAATAAAAGAAATAACCTTATTGCACAAATTAAAGAAATTGTTAATACCAGTGATGATGCAGCTAAGATGCTTTCCGAGATTGAATTTAAAACTAGTCAAAAACTAGATGATTTCAATATGAAATTTTTAACCGTTGCTTTAGAAAGATTACAAGAGTTTAAGGGGGGGGAATAGGCTGGAAATCTCAATATCGTTTGGGCAAGGAGAAAAAGAAGCAAGAGAAGCATCTAAAGTTTTAAGGGCCTTAATAGTAGAGCATGGTTTTACACGTAGAAAAGATTTAGAGAAAACAATAGGTGAAGTAATTGTAACTAAGGAGGAAAAATAATGTTTAAAGTAGATCACAGTCAAGCGGCAGAAATTGAGGTAATTAAACCAGGTGAATATGAAGTAACGGTTGTTAATTATGAATTAAAGCGAGCAGAGTCAGGTAATAACCGAGTGGTCGTTGATTATGAAATTCGAAGTGATGTGGATCAACAATTCCAAGGTCAAAAGATTTTATTTGATAATTTCACAGTTGCAGAAAAAGCAATGTGGCGATTCCAAGCAGCTTCAAAGGCAGCGCAATTCCCAGATGGAATGCAATTTGGTAGCTATAAAGAATGGGCTGATACATTCCTTAACAAATCATTGCGATTAGTAGTAGGTGAACGTGAGTATAACGGTAAAAAATATCCGCAAGTAAATGGGTTTAAGGTATCTAAAGTAGCACCTCCAAATACCAACATTGATATTTCAGATGATGATGTACCATTCTAAGAACTAATTAAAAGATTCAAATAGGAGGGAGCTGCTAAGGGCTCCCTTTTCCAAAGGGAGAAAATCAAATGAGATATAAATTTAATCAAATACCGACAGAGCTTAAAAACACTCCTCATTGGATCTTATGGCGATCAGAAATAAGAGATGGTAAGAAAACGAAAGTTCCTTATCAAATCAATGGGGAAATGGCTCAATCGAATAATAAACGGAGCTGGTCGACGTTTCCAACAATCATAAAGTTCTATGAAAAAGGTGGATATGATGGAATTGGGTTTATGTTTTCTAAAGATGATCCATTTGTAGGGATAGACATCGACCATTGTATTCAAGAGGGTGCACTTACAGACTTAGCGGAAGATGTCATTGAGACATTAAATAGTTACACGGAATATTCTCCGAGTGGTGACGGCATCCACATCATTGCAAAAGGGACGCTACCACTTAAAGGACCAGGTACAGGCCGTAAAAATGTAGACCTTGGTTTGGAAGTATATAGGCATGGACGATATTTCACTTTCACTGGGGATTGTTTAGATCAAGTTCCTGTGGAAGATAGAACGGAAGAATTGAAAGTTTTATTTGAGAAGTATTTGAAAGAAAAGCCAAAACCTAAAAAAAAGCAAAGCACTAATTCATTCGAACGAGAAGATATTACTAGTCTATCGAATGCAGAATTGTGGGAGCGGATGTTTGATAGTAAAAGTGGTGCAGCCATTAAAGATTTATTCCAGGGCATGTTGATTAACGGTGATCATTCTTCAACTGATATGGCCTTATGTAATCATTTAGCATTTTGGACTGATAAAGATTCAGCAAAGATGGATTCAATGTTTAGAGAGTCTTCTTTACTTCGTGAGAAGTGGGACACCCCTCATTCTAGTGATGGCCGTACATATGGGCAAATGACAATTGATACAGCAATTCTTTCAACTCCTTCCACAATAGCTGATTACGAACCACCTGAAGAGAAAAAGTATGAGGTTTATATTTCAGATAACTCAATTGAAGAAACTGAGGAAATTATCGATGAAGCACCAAAGTTTCATTTAACTGAGTTAGGGAATGCAGAACGTATTGCATATTATCATGGCGAAAATGTTCGGTACTGTAACGAGTTGGAATGGCTCATATGGAACGGTAAGCATTGGCATGAAGATAGTAAGAGACAGATTGAAGCTATCACGGCCAAAACACTTAGAGCCATATATGGAGAAGCGAAAGCTACAGAAGATAAATACCAATCAAAGATGTTACATGATTGGGCTAAGAAATGTGAAAGACGGACAATAAGAATAAATAGCATATTGGATGTGAGACCGATGGTATCAGTTAAAAAGAAAGAATTAGATTCTCATAGTTTTCTATTTAATTGTGATAACGGAGTTATTGATTTAAAGACTGGTGAATTATTACCGCATGATCGTGACTTGCTATTAACAAAAATTTCACCAATCAAGTATGACAAAAATGCTGACTGTCCAAACTGGAAGGCCTTCATGGAAAGTATTTTTAAAAAACATACCGGTGAATCGGATCATGAACTCATTAATTACTTACAAAAAGCAATCGGTTATTCATTAACTGGTGTAACAAAAGAGCAAGTAATGTTTTTCTTATTCGGTAATGGACGAAATGGTAAATCTACTTTTATTAACATCATTCAAGATCTACTTGGTGATTATGGAAGGCAGACAAATAGTGACACGTTCTTGAAGAAGAGAAATGATTCAGGAATCAATAATGATGTGGCCCGACTTGATGGAGCCCGTTTTGTCTCAGCTGTTGAGAGTGAAGAGGGGCAACAATTATCTGAAGCCCTGGTTAAGCAAATTACTGGTGGAGAAAAGATGTCAGCTCGTTTCTTACGCCAGGAATACTTTGAATTTACACCAGAGTTTAAAGTGTTCTTCACTACAAACCATAAGCCAATTGTTAAAGGTTCAGATGAAGGTATTTGGAGAAGGATTATGCTTATTCCATTTACCGTAACGATTCCGAAAGACAAGATTGATTATGATCTACCGGATAAATTAGCAAAAGAAATGCCGGGTGTTTTGCGTTGGGCTGTTGAGGGCTGCATGAAGTGGCAGGCCGAAGGGTTGCGTGCTCCTGGAGCCGTAAAAGCAGCGACAGCCGAATATCGTGAAGATATGGATATATTGGCACCTTTCATTGATGAAAATTGTACGGTACATCCTACAGAGAGAATTGAAGCAAAGCTACTATATGAAAATTATACAAAGTGGTGTTATCAAAATAATGAACTGGATTTAAAGAACCGTGCCTTTTATCGCCAATTAGAAATACGTGGTTTTAAAAAAGAAAAAGGTGCGAAGAATAGAACTTTCATTATTGGCATGACATTAAATAATCATGCTAGTACGAGTTTGTTTTCAACAGACGATAAAAAAGAAGAAAGTAACATAACTCCTATAAATAGGAAAAAGATTTGATGTTGGGTTACTAAAGGGTTACTGAACTTATTTTTTAATAACCCATATAAACGTTGTAATATCAATGGTTTACAGTATATGGGTTACTAAGGTTACTGAGTTTCCTATAACAGCCTATAAGAAAATAAATAAATAAAAAATAATATATATATAGGGCTTTAATAGAAAAACGGGTAACTTTAGTAACCTTGATAATCCAAATGAGTCTTGGGCCCTTGGTATGACTGGTTTTGTAGAGGGTTACTGAATTAAAAACTTAGTAACCCTCGATAACCCTTTTAGAAAAAGAGGTGTAATATGCATCCAAAACAGATATGCGCTGATGTTCAATCAATGGGAGCAAAGTTCGTTCTTGATAGAAATCATTTATATATTGAAAATCATGAAAAGATTGCTCCTGAAATTGAATCAGTTATTAAAGAATACAAGCTACGGATTATTAAATATTTGCAAGGTAATTATTCAGACCAAGATCATGCAGTAAAACAAACGATAGATAAAATTATTAATTTTTTTATCGGTGTTGAACAGGACATGAATCCAAAAATTAATGATTGGTTTAACAATGACGAAGCCGCTGCAAGGTTGGTTATGGAATTAACATTAAACTTTTCGCTTAATGGCTGGTTATATGTAAAAGAATCTGTGGCCAACTATGAAAATAAATTAACGGACGAGCTTTCGCAGGAAATATTCAATCGTGCAATGTCGCACTTTAGGAAGGTGAAATAAATGCCAGCAATTCATTATCGATATTCAGAAAAGGAATTGAAGGAAATACTGGATACATTAGAAATCATGGTGGATACAAGAGAACAGAAAAATCAGCATGTACTTGATTATTTCCGTAAAAAGAATGTTCCATTTAGACTTAGAAAAATTGATACGGCCGATTATTCAGCGGTAATCCCTAAGAATCCTGAAATGGGCATAACAAGAGATATTTACTTAAGTGCTGGGGTAGAAAGAAAAAATGGTGTAGATGAATTAGTTCAATCGATTAAAGACCGTACAAGATTTGAAAATGAATTGATTCGTGCTGCTAAACATCCATTTGTTCTACTTGTGGAAGATCTACAAGGCTATCACAAAATATTAAAAGGTGAGTACCGAAGTCAATATAAACCAGAAGCATTACTGGGTAGTTTAAAAACATTTGAAGTGCGATATGGATTTTCGACAGTATTTATTGAGCCAGCTACAACCGGTAATTACATATATCATCATTTCTTATACATGGCCCGTGAATATCTGAAGAAGGGCGTTATATGATGAAAACTAAAGATTGAATATAATCGATAAGTTACGACATTAAAGTAGGTGTCATAATCACAATAATTTGAAGTTAATTTTCTTTCTTAATATAAATAGGTGTACAAGTGTTAAAACGTCTTAGAGAGGAAAATACACGTGTTTTACGAGGTTTATAGTTTTTAAGTAGAAAGTAAAGATAAAACCACCCTAAAAAGGATGGTTGAATGTTTTATTTCTTAAGTTTTTCAGCAGTGGCTGCAATGAAAGTTCTAGCCGATTGAATTTTATTTTGCTTTTCAAGTTGATGAATTTTCTCATCAAGTATTAATTCAATTACAAGTTTGACGTTTGGGAATAATTCTAAACATGTTTTTTCGTCTAATTCATGTATTCCTTTGCTTAAAATTCCATATAACTTTCTGTTTTCAACAAGAAAACTTGGAAGATAGGCTTTTAACATTAGTATTTTTTCATCCATCTTAGATCCTTGGAAAGCGGTATCGTTGAATGAATTATCTTTTTGTGCCTCTTGCCTACATTCTTCAATTAGATTTTCAAAAATTCTGCGTAGATAAACAAATGAACCAGCTCCGATGCCGTGGGAATATAATCCAATAGCCTTGGAAAAGTCACGATAGTCACTTTTTAGGATTTTTCGATATTTATCTATAGAATGTAATTCTAAAGATGCGATAGATGGAAATTGTCCGATTTTTGTTATCTTATCGTCAATAATCCTAAAGGTGAATGAATAGCAATGTGACGTATTTCTTTGACAATTGAATACTAAACTTAAAGGCGTTTGATAAGTATTTAAAACATCCATTTTGTTAGTTAGATCTGAATGGATAGAATATTCCCGAGCACCTTGTCTTTTTGAAAATTTAAAGGTAGATTCTTGTTTGCATTCTACACAATAACAATCGAATTGAATTTTAGTAGAGAATCTAAAAAGTTCTGCCAATTCACTAGCTATATCTTCGGTAAATGGAATAGGTTCATATAATCCGAGTTGTAAAAAAATATAATTAGGATCTATTATGTTTGACATGTTTTCTTCCTTTCTTGGGTGTTTTTACTGTTATTATAGCAAATTTTAGAAGTTACAGTTAAAAAGTAACAATTAAAACAAAGAGTACTAAAAAGAAAGTAGGTGAATCATCATTTTTGACTGGCTGAAAGACTATCAGAAATTAGAAGAAGATATTTCATTATTAGAGTATAACTTGGATAGAACAAAAGCTGAACTGAAACGCTGGATCAGTGGTGATTTACAAGATGTACGTTTAACTGCTGAATCAGAGGGTGCTAAGGTTGAAAAACGTCTTGAAGTAATCGAGCTTAACTTAGCATATAAGATGAACGAAATGCATAATTTATTGAAGTTGATTAGTGAATTTAAAGGATTAGAAAACAAGGTTGTAAAAATGAAGTATGTGGACGGAATGACATTAGAGGAAATAGCCGAGGATATGAATTATAGTTCTAGTTATATCTATAAGAAACATGCTGAGATTGTAAGGAGAATAAAGTTCGCTGAAAAACTTGCACTTTACTGACACCCACCTTTATGAATGTTAACTCTTGAAAATATGAATTATAGTAATAACATAAGAAATTGACGAAAGGGCAACTGATGCATGGTTGCTCTTTTATTAGTGGGGCGGAAATTAAATATAAACTAATGAAGAAGCATAGAGCTTAAAAATCTTAATAGTAAAGATAATGATGGTGATGAAGTATATAAATAGAAATGATAAAATTATAGCAAGGGAGTGATAAAGTGGAAAATCAACCAATGAGTGAAATGCTTGAACGTTTAACAGAAAAAAACCAATATATTAAAGCAATTGGTGAGTTTGAAAAAGAACTCAAGAATAGTAGTGATAGAGGTCTAGTTTTGGTGTGTGGATCCATAATAGATCAGGTGTTAAGTGATTTATTAAAAGCTTTTCTGATTAAATCTGATAGTGTAGAAAAGGATTTATTTAAAGGAAATGGCATCTTATCAACTTTTGATTCTAAAATACAAATGTCTTACTATTTAGGGTTAATTTCTAAAAATGAAAAGTTGAACATTACATATATGCAAAGAATTAGAAATAAATTTGCACATCAGTTTATTGATATTTCATTTGAAAGTAATGATATTATTAATGTTTGTAGAAATTTTGAAATTCCTAAAAATTGTTTTGTACCAAAAAATATTCCATTAACAAAAGAAGGAAATGGTGAATTGCCTCAGGTAGAGTTAAATCCTATCAAAAAAGGGACTTCCGCTAAAGAAAGATTTATATTTACTTTTAGATATTTATATCACAGTTTAATTCATAAAATTATTAGCGATGAATTTGAGAGAAGAGAAGAAACTAAAGTGGTTATAACTGCGGACGATGCAACTTTAAGGCAAATAAGAATTATTGAAAGTACTTTGGATAAGTATGAAAAAGCTATTAGTGAAATGCAAGATAGATTAGATAGAAAGAAGAGCATGCAAGGGACTATTTATACTAAGGATGACATTGAGGAATATGAAGTTAAAGTTGAACAAACTAAAAAGGAATATGAACAACTTTCACAAGGTTTTAATTCAACTGTAATACCACCTTTAAGATATGCATATGACGTAATAAAAAATTCCATGAAATAACAATAGATTGTACGTGCGATAATGTATTGAACTATATTTAGAGGCACCCCAAAACGGGTGCTTTTTATTATACAAAAATTACATAGGTGGTGTTTAGTAAATGATTACTGAAATTAGAAAAACAATATCAGGTACAGAGTATTGGGATACAAAAGAAAAGAGAAGTTTGTTTGTACCGACAGGTCAAGAAACAGGATTCGAAGTAACTGTTAATCCTGAGAGTATGATTGCTGATAAAGAATTAGCAACAGGTGGATACTTCAATGGAAACAATGAGGGACAAGTAATTGGTGAATCAGGTACAGAGCTTATCTTGAGTAACAAGACAATAAAAGAATTACGCGAATACGCTGTATCGATTAATGTTGAGATTCCTTCTGATATGAAAAAGAAAGAAGACATCATTGAATTACTATCATGAAGTACTGTGACTTCAATGGCTGCCATAACAAGATAAGCAAAGGACGTTACTGTGAAGAACATAAGCGTAATAAACCAAGGAAGAAGAAAGATAAGAAGAACATCTATCATCATGAGAACAAACCATTCTATCGTACTGATGCATGGAAGTTTGTCAGGTCAAAAGTATATGAAAGAGAGAATGGCTGCTGTCAACGATGTGGAGGATTCGTCTTTGGTAGGCGTGCTCATGTTCATCATGTAATACCAATTAAAGAAGATGAAACACTTAAATTAGAAGAGAATAACTTAAGATTACTTTGTCCAGTTTGTCATACAATCGAAGAAAATGAAGACAAACCAAAAAAAGTTTTTCCAAGTTATTTTGGAAGCCCCCCGGTCAAAAATTAAAATTTGTCCTCTGGGGAGGATAGGTAGCGTAGGGGGCATCTATATCGTTAGACAACATTTTAAAAAAATAAAGGGGGGTGTGAAATGTCTACGAAAAAAGAGCGTCAAAAAATTGTTGCCGATAAAATAGAAGCTGAGAAAAATCGGATATTAAAAATCATGCGTGATGCAGATATTTACACCCTTACTTTAGATCCATTAATTGAATCCTATTTAGATATATTTGAAGTTTATATGACGATGTTTATCGAATGGAAAGAGAAAGGATTTCCGCCTACTCAACGTCACACTAATAAAGCAGGAGCCACAAATAATTCAAAGCATCCATTGGCACAGCAAGTAGAAACTTGGGCCGATAAAAAAACAAAGGCATTGGATTTATTGGGGCTTACTAATAAGGCTAAACCAGGTAAATATGTTACTGGTGGTTCTACCGTTGGGAAAAATGAAGAGGTGGAAAAGCCTACCGCGAAGGTTAGTGAATTAGATAAACATCGTGCAAAGTGGAGAGGGTAATTTAATATAGATATAATTTGATATTTTGATATAATTAATTATCAAGATATTGGAGGTTAGATTATGTGGCACGACATTTTTTTTGACAAAAACGGTGTTTTTCAATGGGCGAGTATAGCAGCAATGGTTTCATTTTTAGCATTTGTTTCATCATTAATTTCTATTGGCGTTACATCGATGCAAGGAAAGAAAAACAGAAGGTCTACTACCTTGGTTACCTTAAGAATTCAAGAACTGAAGGATTTAAGAGAGCAAGGAGTAGCTACAATATTATTAATACGGTCTTATTTAAATGAAAAAAATGTGAGATTAAATCCAAGTAATGCAAATATCTTAAAGACAGATCCTATAATTAATGAATTGAGCATACATCTTAGTAAATTATATTCAAAAGTATATCGATACACATTCGATGGCTCGGAACATGGTTCGGAATTATTGATTACAATAGGTTTAAATCAACTTGTATTATTAAACTTAAATACTACTCAGCAACTAGTTGAAATAGATATAAAATTATATGATGCCCTCGATACATATTCAGGAGTTGAATATCAGGAAATTAAAAAGATGTTATAAAGAAAAGGATAGTTTAATTTACTATCTTTTTTATTTTGTCATGGAGGTGGTGTTTATGTGATTGAACGAGGTGTTAATTATGCAGATATTTATGCAAAACAAGTAAGAAAGAATCCTAAAAAATATCCCGATACTATCAAAGCAATGGTAGATCGTTATTTTAAATGGAAAAAGCGTAAAGATATTTGGTTCGATGTGGACCGTGCAAATGAAATGATGGATTGGGTAGAAACGTTTGTCCGTCATACTAAAGGCGATTTAGCTGGGCAACCTTTTATCCTGGAAGATTGGGAGAAATTCGCTTACTCTTGGATCTATGGGTGGGTTCATAAGAATGAAAAAGGGCAAATTGTCCGAGTTACTCGTGAAGCTTACATTCAGGTTCCTAAGAAGAATGGTAAAACTTTAATTGGTGTGGGTGCTCTTGGTTATGCAATGTACGGCGAAGGAGTACTTAGTGCCGATTGTTATTGTTGTGCAAGTGATTTTAACCAGGCGCAATATGCAGCAAAGCCATTTGCAGCAACAATTATGAACCATGATGTATTAATGGATTGTTCGCACATATATAAAGGTCCAAAAGGGACAATTTCCAGTGTGACATATGATTATATTCGCGATGATTTAGCTTATCAGAATCAATTCATTGTTATGAGTAAAAACATTCAATCTATTGAGGGTTCTAATCCACACTTCATTTTAAATGATGAGCTTCATGCCCAAGAAAATATGGATCAGTACGATAACTTTAAATCAGCACAGGTTTCTCGTGCTGAGCCGATTATGTTTAATATCAGTACAGCTGGCAAAGGTTCTTCATCGGTTGGTATGCGAGTATATCGTGAAGCAAAAGAAGTATTGAAACGTGATGATAATGATTCGAATTTCGTCATGATATACGAACCTAACAAGAACTATGATTGGACAGACCGTAATGTTTGGGCAATGGTTAACCCGAATATCGGTGTGTCTGTAACGATGAGCGCACTTGAAACAGAATTCATCTCAGCATCACGTTCAGCTCATAAAAAAGCCGAATTCCTTTCTAAACATTTGAATGTATTCGTAAATGGAGCTGAAAACTTCTTTGAACAAGGACAAGTTGAGCATGTTCTTGTGGAAGACTTGGGTGATTTAACAGGTGAAACTTGCTATATCGGTTTAGATTTATCGAAAACAACCGATTTAACATGTGTTAGCTTGAATTTCCCTAACGCTGGTTATACCGAAGATGGAAAGTCTATTCTAAAAGTTAAACAAATGTATTTTGTACCTAATGAAGATATCGAACATCGTGAAAAAGAAGATAACGTTCCATATACTGATATGGTTGAACGTGGTTTTGTTACTTTCTGTGATGGCAAGATGATAAACCAAGACCAGGTTATGGATTATATTGTGGAATGCCTGAATTTGTATGATGTACAACAAATAAACTATGATCCAGCTATGTCTCAAAAGTTAATTGAAAAACTTGAGAATCTTGGTATTGAATGTATTTCTGTAGGTCAGTACCCTAACGTTATGAATGCGATGATGGATGATTCAGAAATACTTATTTATGAAAAACGTATAATGACCGATAACCCTCTATTTGTTTATTGTGCTCTTAATGTTGTAGTTGTAACAAATATCAATGGAATGAAAGCACCAAGTAAGCGACAGTCCAAAAAGAAGATTGATGGATTTGTTGCTTTTTTATGTGCTCATAAAGAAACGATGATGGTTATGGATAGCATAACTGAAGAAGGCATGGATGAATTAATTGGTGATATTTATCGATAAGGAGTGAATGGAAAATGGATTATGGAAAAGCATTTGACATTGTGAAACAAGGTAAGAGAGGAATGCGTCTTCCGCATTGGCAACCTGATGTCGTTGTTCGCGCTCAGTTACCAGATGAAAACAGTAAAATGACGCATCCGTATTTATATGTAAGTAGTCGTTTTGGGAATGTACCGTGGATTGAAACGGTAGTAGAGAAATTCTCTGATAAGTGGGAGGTAGTTGAATAATGAATAATGAAACAAGAGTTGTTAAGGAAGAGGTTGAAGACAAATTAACTTCTACAATTATTCAGTTTGCTACTAAGGAAGGTCTAACTATAAAAAATATAAAAGAAGTAATGAATAAAGTTAATGTATACATGGAGCAAAATGCAATTATTGAAAAAGACTACCACATTTAAAGTGGATAGTCTTTTTGAGTTTAGTAGAAATTATACTGGTATCGGCCGTTACATTCGACAATAAGGTACCATCTACCAGCGCCTTCTACAGTGATAGTCACAGGTGTTCGATCATAATGACCACCAAAGTACTCGTAGTTTTGTCCAGATGAGTATCTTCTGTAATTATTGCTGTTTACTAAAAAAACATTACAAGCGTGTGGAATATCGACCTGAGCAGTTAAAACGCCGTTAGAATTAGCATAGGGAATTTGCGCCATATTATCACCTCCTTATATAGAGATAATAACATGAATTGGTTTAGAAAAGGAAATTTATAGATTTATATGGAAATGAGGTGAGAAATTGAGTTTAAGGGATAGATTTTCAAATTTTTTATTTAAACAGGCTGAAAAACGCGGTTATCTTGACGACGTTTTAGGTAAAAGCATTCGTTACGGTGGTGTGTATGTTACAGATTCAAACATCTTGCAATCTAGTGATGTTTACGAATTACTACAAGATATTAGTAATCAAATGGTATTGGCTGATATTGTTGTGAAAGATGAATTCGGTAATGAAATCAAAGATGATATTGCACTTCAAATCTTAAGGAATCCGAACAACTATCTTACACAATCTGAATTTATTAAATTAATGACAAATACCTATTTACTCGAGGGAGAAACATTCCCGATATTAAATGGTGCTCAAATACATTTAGCTTCAAATGTTTTTACAGAGTTAGATGATAATTTAGTAGAGCATTTTAATATTGGTGGGGAAGAAATTCCTCCATTTATGATTCGTCATGTGAAAAATATTGGTGCAGATCATTTAAGAGGAAAAGGCCTTCTTGATTTGGGAAGAGATACACTAGAAGGCGTTATGTCAGCTGAGAAAACTTTAACTGACAAATATAAAAAGGGTGGACTATTAGCATTCTTGTTGAATTTGGATGCTCATATCAATCCACAGAATGGTGCGCAGTCAAAGTTAATCAATGCAATTTTAGATCAACTGGAATCAATCGATGAGTCAAGGTCTGTAAAAATGATTCCTCTTGGAAAAGGGTACTCGATTGACACGCTTAAAAGCCCGCTAGACGATGAAAAGACCTTAGCATATCTAAATGTATATAAGAAGGACTTAGGTAAGTTTTTAGGCATAAATGTGGATACATACACAGAGTTAATCAAAGAAGATATTGAAAAAGCAATGATGTATATCCACAACAAAGCAGTAAGACCAATAATGAAAAATTTTGAAGACCATTTGAGTCTTCTTTTTTATGGCCATAATTCGGGAAAACGAATTAAATTCAAGATTAATATTCTTGACTTTGTTACTTATAGCAACAAGACAAATATCGGTTATAACCTTGTGCGTACAGCCATTACTTCACCTGATAATGTTGCCGACATGCTTGGATTCCCTAAACAAAATACAAAGGAATCACAAGCTATATACATTTCAAATGATCTAACTGAAATCGGCAAGAAAGAAGCGGCCGATGGTTCATTGGGAGGAGGTGAAGAGAATGAAAATTGAGGTCCGAGGAAATCAAGTCATACTTGATGGTTATGTAAATGTTGTGGACAGAGAAAGTCGAATGTTGCCTTCACCGAGGGGATATTTCAAAGAGAGAATTGTCCCTAAGACGTTTGAAAAAGCGTTAAAGAAAGCAAAGAATGTGGACTTACTTTTTAACCACGATAAAAACAGAAATCTTGGCTCTATTGAAAACGGAAATCTGGAATTGTATGAAGATAATATTGGTTTAAGAGCCATTGCTACGGTTACAGATGAACAAGTGATTGAAAAGGCAAGGAATAAAGAATTGCGTGGCTGGTCATTTGGCTTTGTTTCTGAAAAAGATTCATGGGAAGAAGGCGAATCCGGTGTTCAAAAACGCTCTATTGAAGAATTAGAACTCTTAGAAGTTTCTATTTTAGATATGACACCAGCGTATGTTGCTACTTCTATTGAAACCAGGGGCGAAAATACAGCCATGATTGAAATGAGAAGTGAAGAAGCAGCTGTAAAAACAGTTGTGGAAGATGATACAGAAGAAAGAAACAACATTATTAAACAAATAAAAAAAGTTTTGGGGGAAAATTAACATGAAATTAAAAGAAATCTTAAAAGCATCTCAAGCACGAAATAAAGCTCGATTAGCAGAATTGCAAGGTAAAGTAGAAAAGGGCGAGGTTCGTTCAGAAGAATTAGCAGCAGTTAAGGCAGAAGTAGAAGCATTAACAGAAGAAGCGAAAACTCTTGCTGATGAAATTGCGAAATTAGAAGAGGAAGAAAAAGAAAAAGAAGAAGATCCAGACAAAAAGAAGGATGAGGACCCAGAGAAAAAAGAAGATCCAGCAGCAAAAGAAAATCCGAATACACAAACACAACTATCAGAAGAACAGCGCTCTGTTATTAGTGCGGCTATTGCAGCGGCTCTTTCTACCGAAGGTCATAAATCTACTAAAAATAAAAAGGTAGAGATTCGTTCGGCATTTGCTAATTTTGTCGTAGGTAATATTTCAGAAATGGAAGCACGTGCTTTAGGCATCGAAATTAACAATGGTTCTGTTACTGTTCCGGTTGAAATTTCAAAAGAAGTTATCAGTTATGCGCAAGAAGAAAACCTATTACGTAAATATGGTACTTATGTGTCTACAGATGCTGATATAAAATACCCTGTACTTGTTAAAAAAGCGGAAGCAAATGTATCAAAAACAGAACGTGCGAAATCAGGTAAAGAAATCACACCAACTGATATTGAATTCGATTCAATTGACTTAGATCCAGCGGAATTTGATGCATTAGCTACAATTACTAAAAAGCTTCTTAAACGAACTGGTGTGAAAATTGAACAAATCGTTATTGATGAATTGAAAAAAGCGTATGTACGTAAAGAAATAAATTTCATGTTCCGAGGTAATGATGTTGGAAATGAAAACCCTGGGGCTCTAGCTAAAAAATCAGTTCCGTTTTATGAAACTGTACCTGTAAAGGTAGGAGAAGCAGGTTGGTCTCAAGTTTTACAAGATGAATTAACAATTATGACTGGTGTACCAGTTACGGAAGTAATTAAGAAGGCGAAATGGATTGTAAACCGTGCAGCGTATAATCTTTTAAATCGAATGACGGATGTCAATGGTCGTAAATTACTTACAAAAACAAATGGCATTTATGAATACGATGGATTCCCACTTGATTTCACAGATGCAGCAAATAAATCAGATACGGACGTTACAACGCCTGTATTCTATTTTGGTGATTTCAGTGCCTTCCACATTCAAGAAGTTAAGGGTGGTATGGAACTTCAAAAGTTAATTGAAAAATACGCTGGAACAAACCAGGTTGGATTCCAAATTTACAACCTTATCGATGGACAGTTGATTTATTCTCCATTCGAACCAGCTGTTTACCGTTATGAAGTTGGTGAAGTTAAGCCAGGTGCTTAATATGGATGATTTAATTGAGAAATTAAAATCTCATATTCATTGGGAAGAGGGTATGGATGAAACCATGCTCTCTTTTTATATTAATCAAGCAAAGACTTATGTAAAAAATGCGACAGGCAAACAGACCGAGTATTTAATTATTATGGTAGCCGGCATTTTCTATGATTACAGGGTCGCTGAAAAAGAATTAGAACAAGCACTTGATGCTTTAACACCGTTCTTTGTCCAGGAGGTTTTTGTCGATGAAGAGGCAGACGAATAAACTCAAATGGATGGGTGAGCTACTTAAATCAGGAGAGACCATTGATCCAAACACAGACCGTGTTGTGATGGGATATCCGTTAGAACGGAAGATTCGTTATAACAATATTGGAGTTACGGCCACGGATAAATTTACAACGAAAGATACGAATGAAATTGTAAAGAAAATTGAGGTTCGTATTGATCGAGAGATTGAAAATAATCAAAAAGATTACCGTGTAAAAGTCGGTGGTCGTATTTACAATATTGAGCGCATTTATGTAAAAGAAGAAGAGCGATTGATGGAGGTGTCACTATCCTATGCAAATTAGTTTTGAACAATTAAGAGAGCTTATGAAGAAATCTGGTATCCCAGTTTCTCGTGATAGTGCTCCTACTAATACAGATTACCCCTATATTGTGTATGAGTTTGTGAATGAGCAACATAAAAGAGCTTCTAATACGGTCCTGAAAAATATGCCACTTTATCAGATTGCTGTTATAACAAATGGTACTGAAAAAGATTACGAGCCATTAAAGGCTGTTTTTAACGAAGCAGGCGTTTCTTATTCTCAGTTTGATGGAATGGGTTATGACGAGAACGACGACACTATCACGCAGTTTATAACGTATGTGCGGTGTATTCAGTAATGGCTTCTAATAATAATGGATTCGCTGAAGCATTAGAAGATATCAATACGTTATTAAGGGTTGATAAACAAGTAAGTCTTGATGTACTAGATGAAGCAGCGAAGTATTTTGCAGCGGAATTAAAAAAACGCATTAAAATGTCGAATAAGAACAAGCGAACACATTTGAAAGAGAGCTTGAAAGTTGTTGCGAAAAATGATCGTGTATCTGTGGAATTTGAAGATGCAGCATGGTATTGGTATTTAGCTGAACATGGTCATAAAAAAGCAAACGGTAAAGGTCGAGTAAAAGGACTTCATTTTTCTCAAAACACTTTCGATGCAGAAGGTGACAAAATTGCCGATATTATGGCACAAAAAATATTAAATAGAATGTGAGGGTAATAAATATGCCAATTGTAAATAAAGAAATTCAATATTCCGTAGGGATTGAAGAGTTGTATTTATGCATGATGGAAGGTGAGGAATTAACTGATGCACTTCCTACTTATGAAGAGGATATTTATAAGCAAACAAATATTTCTGATTTGACGATTTCCACTACCTCTACAAACTTTACAAAGTGGGCTTCTAATAAAAAGATTATTAATATCGTAAAAAATACAGCGTTTGGATTAGCATTTAATCTTGCCGGTCTAAATCGTGAAGTAAAAGATAAAATCTTTGCAAAAAAACGTAAAAAAGGTGTGTCTTTTGAAACGGCAAAGGCGAAAGAATATCCAAAGTTTGCAGTAGGTGTTGTATTTCCACTGAATGATGGAACAAAAGTATTACGTTGGTATCCAAAATGTACAGTCGCTCCAATAGAAGAATCATGGAAAACACAGAATGAAGAAATGACTGTGGACGACGTTGCTTACACAATTACAGCAGACCCATTGTTATTTAACGATGTTACACAAGCTGAATTAGATACTGGTGATCCAGAAGCAAAAGGAATTAAAGTTACTGATTTCTTAAAACAAGTTATTTGCGATGAATCTCAACTAGCGCAATTAGGTGGAACTACAGGACAATAAGGAGTGATAGTATGGCACGTTTAAGGGATTTAGTTAACGTTGATATAAATAGAAATAAAATTAAGATACAGAAGGTGGAAATCCCTGTTATTTTCACAATGGATTCATTTCCTTATGTGGAAGAGTCATATGGTGGGGATTATCATGTATTCGAAAAAGAATTACATGGAATGATGGCGAAGGAACAATTTAGCTTAGGTGAAAAAGAAATTAAGTTAATGAGTACGCTGATTTATGCGATGGTCCGCAGCGGAGGTACTGAATGTACACCTGAAGAAATCAAAAATTCAATACCTATGTATGATCTACCTGATGTTTTCAAAGTTGTAATGGAAATTTTCCAAGGTCAAACTTTCCAAAACTCTGATATGGAGAAGGTGAAGCAAGAAAAAAAGTAAAGAACATACTGAATGAAAATGAAGAATCTCAGTCCGAATTGGATTGGGATTTTTATTTTTATGTCGGTAATACGTTACTTGGATTAAGCATGGATGACTTTTGGAAAATAACTCCTAATCATTTTTTAAAGCAATTCATTATGCATCTACGATATAACAACCCAGATGCTTTGAATGAGAAGAAGTCAAAACAAATTTACACGTTAGATCAAACTCCTTTCCGATAAGTGAGGTGAGAAAATGGCAGGGAATAATAAAGAAAGAAACGTTGTTCTTAATTTCAAAATGGATGGACAAGTACAGTATGCTCAGACATTAAAGCAAATCAATATGGTTATGAATAATGCAGCAAAGGAATATAAAAATCATATTGCCGCAATGGGTCAAGATGCAACAGCGACCGATAAATTAGTAGCTGAAAAGAAAAAGTTAGAAATTCAAATGGAAGCCGCTAAAAAACGTACAGCTATGTTACGTTCCGAATATCAAGCAATGTCTAAAGATACAAATACGACAGCAGAACAACTTAATAAAATGTACGGTAAGTTACTTGATGCAGAACGTGCTGAAACTTCTTTAAATAATGCAATGAAAAGAGTGAATGAAGGTCTTTCAGAGCAAGCGATTGAGGCACGAGAAGCTCGTGGTACTTTACTTGATTTACAAGAGAATTCTAAGAAGCTTGAAGCAGAACAAAAGCGTTTAACAAGCTCATTCAAGCTTCAAAATGCCGAATTAGGAGCAAATGCTAGTGAAGCTGATAAGTTGGAATTGGCTCAGAAGCAATTACGTCAGCAAATGGAAATGACCGATAGAGTCGTCCACAATTTAGAACAACAATTAAGCGCAGCAAAGCGTGTGTATGGCGAGAATTCCACAGAGGTACAACAGCTAGAAACAAAATTGAATCAAGCTAAAACTACATTGAAGCAATTTGAAAACTCGTTACAAAGTGTTGGTCGTAGTGGAGATCAAGCAGCGGACGGTATGGCTGAGTTAAACAATAAGATGGATTTACACAATTTTTTGGAAGCTAGTGAAGTTTTACAAGGGATGTCAGAGAAACTGATTGAACTTGGTAAAGCAGTTATAGGGGTAGCTATAGATTTTGATACTTCTCAAAGAAAGATTCAAGCTTCATTAGGTTTGACTGGGAAAGGTGCAGAAAACCTTCAAAAGATTGCAGTCGATACTTGGAAAAAGGGTTTTGGGGAAAATCTTGAAGAGGTAGATAATGCACTGATAAAAGTCTATCAAAATATGCGTGATGTTCCACATGAAGAATTACAAGGTGCTTCTGAGAATGTTTTAACACTTGCTAAGGTCTATGATGTTGATTTAAATGAAGCCACTCGTGGTGCAGGGCAATTAATGTCGCAGTTCGGTTTGTCTACACAACAAACATTTGATTTATTGGCAGCGGGTGCTCAAGCTGGGTTGAATTATTCAGATGAACTCTTTGACAATCTTTCAGAGTATGCACCTTTGTTCAAACAGGCTGGATTCAGTGCTAATGAAATGTTCACGATTCTTGCGAATGGAACGCGTGACGGCGCTTATAATTTGGATTATATCAATGATACAGTTGCTGAATTCGGAAAGAAAGTACAAGACGGATCAAAAGGTACGGCTGATGCGTTTGCTGATCTTTCCGAGGAAACACAAGCAGTTTGGAAAGCTTTTAACGATGGTAAAGCAACAGCCGCTGATGTGTTTAAAGCTGTAATAAGTGATTTAGGAAGTATGGATGACAAGGTAAAACAGAATCAAATTGGAGTCGGGTTGTTTGCTACTCGTTGGGAAGACATGGGTGCTAAAGCTGTATTAGGTCTTACTGATGTGAATGGTGGTCTTGGTGATGTAAATGGTCGTATGGATGAAATGAAAAAGCTTCAAGAAGAATCATTTGGTCAGCAATTTCAAAGTGCATTGCGAGAAACACAAGCAGCATTAGAGCCACTTGGAGAGAAAATGGCTGAATTAGCTAAAGATATTTTACCACCAATAGTTGATGGGATTAAATCATTAATAGATTGGTTTACAAAATTACCAGGACCAGTCCAAATATTTGCTGGAGTATTAGGGGTTTTAAGTGTTGCTTTTCTTATATTAACCCCTATTGTTGCAGCATTAGCAATTTCATTTATGGCGTTAGATATTGCTTTGTTACCTATAATCGGTATTATCGTAGGTCTTGCAGCAGTTATAACGGGAATTATTTTAGTAATTCAGAATTGGGGAGCCATAACCGATTGGCTTTCTGAAAAGTGGACCCAATTTAAAGATTGGTTTGGAGAATTGTGGTCTGGTTTAGTTCAGACTTGTAGTGATGGATGGAATGCCACAGTTGAGTATTTCTCAGGTGCCTGGTCTTCATTTATTGAGATGATGCATAGTTTTTTTGATCCTATAGGTCAATTTTTTAGTGATTTATGGTCTGGGATTGTTGAAACAGCGTCGTCTTTTTGGTCTTCCTTAGTAGAAACAGCATCTCAATTGTGGGGGACACTAGTACAAACTTGGCAAGATACATGGAACACGATACTTACAGTTTTAGATCCGATTATTTCATTAATTTCTACGGTTCTTGAAGCGGGATGGTTACTAATACAAGCGGGTGCACAAATAGCGTGGGCTGCCATTTGTAGATATATTATTGATCCTATGACTGAAGCGTATAACTGGTGTAAATCTCAAATTGGTGAGCTCGTTTTTTGGTTAAATTCGCAGTGGGAAACTATAAAATCCTATACGTCCGCAGCTTGGGGTTTGGTAAAACAGTATGTTATTCAACCGGTGCAGGAATTGTGGAATACAACGAAGCAAAAACTTGCAGATTTAGCTAACTGGATACTATCAAATTGGGAATCTATAAAATCCTATACACTTTCAGCGTGGAATTTAGTGAAACAATATGTGATTCAACCAGTAACAGATGCTTATAATCAGGCCAAACAAAAATTTACTGATTTATATAATTCAGCGCAAGAAAAATTTGATGCTGTGAAGAATGCAGCGAAAGAAAAGTTCGATGCGGCAAAACGATTTATTATGGATCCCATAAGAGAAGCGGTTGATGGGGTGAAAGGATTTATTGATAAAATCAAAGGATTCTTTGATAATCTGAAGCTTAAAATACCTAAACCTGAAATGCCACCAATGCCACACTTTAGCTTAGAAACTAGTACAAAGAATGTTTTAGGAAAAGACATTGTATATCCATCTGGTATTGGTGTGAAATGGAATGCTAAAGGTGGGATTTTCACTCGTCCAACTATTTTCGGAATGAATGGTGGACAACTTCAAGGCGCAGGAGAAGCGGGACGAGAAGCGGTGCTTCCTCTTAATAAGAAGACACTTGGAGATATCGGTGAGGGAATTGCAGCAACAATGAAAAGTGAACCTACTCAAGTTCATATTCATAATCCTGTTGTAAGAAATGACCGTGATATTGATCTTATGTATGAGAAAGCTGATGAATGGTTTTCACAGCGTGGTCGAAATATGCAAGTAGGAGTAGGGAGGAATCAATTTGGTTGATATAGTTATCGATAATGAATTAGCAAGTAATTATGGTATCTCTCTTGTTGGTCGTCCTAAAATTCCCACAGCAGAACAAGAAGTAGAGTTTATACAAATACCCGGGCGACATGGGTCATTGACGAAGAAAGGGGCGTTTAAAGACGTCTCTTTAAAAATTAAATTTAATATGCTGGAATTAGAAGAAGACTTAAAGCCTTTAATTCGTCGTATGAAAGCAAGGTTAATGAAGGGAAAAACACTGAGTTTCACGGATGATGAATATGTATATAGAAAAATAAAACATGTTGAAATTGGCGATATAGAAAATGAAATTGAAGAACATGGGGAATTTGAAGCGAGTTTTACCTTTGACCCATTCGAATATGCTATGGTGATGCCTTTAACATTAACTGAATCTCAAATACTATTTAATCCTGGTACATTTGAAGCGGCACCGAGATTAGAGGTATTTGGTAGTGGTGATTTACGAATCACAATTAATGACTCATCGTTTCAAATAAAAGCTGTAACGAATTCCGTTGTGGTAGATTCAGAACTTTTAATTGCTCATTCTGGTACAACTCCAATGAAAACAATCGGTGCATTCCCTGTTTTGTCAGAGGGAAATAACAAAATTCAATGGTCTAGTAATGTTACTAAAATTATAATAGAACCGCGGTGGAGATATAAATGATTGTATTGTATGAACCAAACGAAACAGATTTTACAGATAACGGAATCGGTATTTTAGATAAATATATTTATGGTGCAACTGTTGAGGAAGTGCTCAACGGTTTATTTGTATTTAAATTTAGTTATCCGTTGTTTGCTCCATATGGTAATGAAATCAATGGAATGAGCATTATAAAGGTACCAACTCCTGACGGAGACCAATTATTTAGAGTTGCATCGTACAATCCTAGCATGGGGGAATTGACGGCACAATGTTATCACATTTTCTATGATTTAACGGAAAATCTTATTGAAGATATATATATTGATAATCAAACAGGGAATACAGCGATGGATCGCATAGCAACAGGATGCCAATATAAGCATCCTTTTACTTTTTCTTCTGATCTAACGAAAGTAGCAAGCTCACGTATTGTAAGGAAAAATCCTGTCGAAATTATTTTGGATAACAGCCAAGAAAATGCTTTCGTAAATCGTTGGGGTGGCGAATTAAAACGAGATAATTTTGATGTGAAGATGTTAAGAAGTCGTGGAAGGGATAGAGGGATCGTAATTAGGCATAAAAAAGACCTTTTAGGGTATGAAGGGGTTGTAGATTGGAAAAGCCCTGTTACTCGTATTATGCCACAAGGATTTAATGGGCTATTTTTACCGGAAAAATATGTTGATAGTCCTCTTATTAATAAATACCCTCACCCTAAGATTCGTATTGTGGAATTTAAGGATATTAAGGCAGCCATTGGTGAGAATGCTAAGGATGAAGATGCTGTTCCACTTGAGGAAGCCTATAAATTATTGCGTAAAGCATCAAAAGATATGTTCGATAATCAGCATGTGGACCAACCAAAAGGAACATATAAGGTTTCATTTCAAGAGCTATCACAGACAGAGGAATATAAGGACTATGCAGTGTTACAAAGTGTTTATATGGGTGACATCGTCACTGTGGAACATAAAGAAGATGGCGTTGACGTCCAAGCGAAGGTAAATGCTTATAAATATGATCCAATTAAAAAAGAATACATCAATTTAACGATTGGCAATTTTAAAGAATCGTTTGCAGATATGCGAGGGAAAATCGACCAAATGAAAGATGACCTGTCGGATATGAATGTTTCTATCCTTGAAGCCGCTAAAGAGCATGCGACAAATCTTATTAATAGCGGTTTTGGTGGTCATGTACGTAATTACCCTGACAGAATCCTAATTATGGATACAAAAGATGAAATGACAGCCGAAAAGGTTTGGCAGTGGAATATTAATGGTTTAGGTTATTCTTCTACAGGGATTAATGGTCCGTATGGACTTGCAATGACAATGGATGGACGAATAGTTGCTGATTTTATAACAACGGGTATATTAAATGCAGCTCTTTTAAAAGCCGGTACGATTAAAGGGCAAAAAGGAAATATGACCATTGATCTTGATAACGATAAGATGAAAATAGCTAACGGGGCAATATCCATTCTTAGACCTGATGGTTATGAAGTTATTAGTGATGGTATGGCAAAGTTTGATTTAACTGTAGACGAGCATGAACCTATGTATATCGGTGAAGGGGTTTATGTTGACGGTTGGTGGTGGGTTACTACTATGACAGTCCCACGAGAATGCCAAGTATACACAATTAGGCATCAAGCTAGGTATTTAAAACTCCATCTAGGTGTATTTGTAGACGCAGGCGGGACAGGTAGAGTTGAAGTTGCGGAAATTCGCGGTGGCGTCGGCTCTGTAAAGGTAGCAGAAAGAACATTTACAAATGGTCAAGGCGGAACGGAAGCGAGTGCTGGTATTACATTATCTGTAGATTTAGGTGTACCTGACGGTAAAATGAAATCATTTATTCTATCATTGGGTAGTGTTGGTGGTGGCGAACGACGGGCGCGCTGTCGGAAAATTAGAGTATGGTTAGAGGGTTAAACGAGAGAGGGGTGATTACATGACACGATTATTCAATTTAAACTTAGACATAATCTATAGCTATAGTTTCTTGCAAGAACCACTTGAAGTTCGTAAGGATGATAGAGACACAACAACTGTGGAGGTCACCGCAACAAATAAAGGGAAACCTTTTAACCTAAAAGGCTGGAAAATTGTTTACGAATGTCGATTATCAAATGGTAGTTATGTAAGGGATGATGGAATTAAATTCAGCAACATTAAGGTAATTGATGAAGCAAAAGGTATATTTCGATATACGTTTATCAATGAAGCAATTAGTACGATTGGTAAGGTAACAACAGCGTATTTCGCATTTGAAAAAGTTGATAATTCTTTGCAAAATCCAATTGATAGAGTTACAACAAAAGACTTTAAATATAAAGTAATTAGTGATGCGATTTCTGGTTCTAGTGGCGTTGCGGCTCACTACGTATCAGAGTTAGAGAAAATCATCGAAAAAATGAAAAAAGCATCTGACGAAATGGATTTGGATGCAATTCTAAAGAAAATCAAAGAAATCCAAGATCAAATCGGTAAAGTTGACTTTGTTAAACGTGGTGGCGACACGATGACAGGAGACTTGAATTTTGATGCAACTCAATCGTTGAAAAGAATAACTTCATACGATGGTATTAAGGCGTTATTTTCGTTATCATTCGCTAAGAATGGCATGTTTTTCGCTGAAGATAGACAAAACCAAAACTTCAACGTTTTTGTTTATGATCCTACGAAGCAAGAATTCACTTTAAATGCTAATTCAAACATCCTAAAGAAAACAGAAATATATAAAGATTGGATTAGAGCAGATGGTCGTCCTAACAGACTCGCTGATGAAACCGACCTAAATACCGTAACAAAAGCAGGTATTTACGATGTCAGAAACCCGAAAAACTCACCTGTAGGAGATTGGGCGTTCTTAGAAGTTATTCAACATACAGATCAATACGTTTTACAAAGATTGACTTCATTTGTTTCTACACAAAGAAATAAAATGTGGACAAGAACATCTATTAATGGTGTTTGGGACGATTGGGAGGAAAAAGGTGGATTAGAAAAAATTGCGGCAGACCCTATGACGCACTTAAATAGCGCTAAGGTTTTAACTCGTATTCCAACTAAACAAAACATTAGTGGCGTGGACATGTGGTTGCAAGGTGTTAACGTTAACGATAATAAAAACGAAGTATATGCAAGTTATATAGACGGAAACGGGACTAAACTACGTATTGAGATTTTCGATTTTAGCGCAAAATCAAAAGGGCAACGAACGTTTACTACGCCGCAGAACTCTTATACAGAGTCATTGCCATACTGGTACAACGCTAATAATCAATTGCATTTCCTCGTTCGTCTTACTAACGATTCTAAGTATCATGTACTTAATTTTGATGCGGGAAACACTGCAGGCCCGTTCCAATTACAGGGACGTAGAACGATAGCCGTTCGCGACGGAAGTAGAATGATTACATTGAAAGAAAACGAACAAACTGGCGTTATTACTGGAATGTACGTCTACGATTGGAATTCTGTAATCAATGGTAAACCTCAATTGTTAGCTGAAAAGAATTTTGAAACTACATCAAACAAGCCAGAAAAGACACAAGGTGCAGCCCAAAGCAAAGGTTACACATTCTTATGCCAAGGTGAATGGAAAGGACACCCACACCTTACTGTTTTAGATAACACTGGAAAGATCCAAAACGTATTCCGTTATTCTAAACGTTCACTTGCTGAGATTATCAACAAACAATACCCTAATGCTATTGCAGCAAGTCAAATGGATACGTGGGAATATGAGTCGGAAGGTGGTTGCACTTATAAAGGTAGGTTGGTAACAACTCAAGTTGCTCCTGACTGGGCTTATCTGTTCATTCACAATTCAGCTGATGGAACGCCTATTGAGATAGAGCCTGATAGTACGCAGGCAGCTAGTAGTGGCAGTAGTGGACTGCCTACGGCATTTTGGTTCAATCGTAGTTCGTTTAATTACGGCACTGGAAACAATGTTGTTAAGCATGACAAAGACCCTCGTTGGACTCAAGGTAAAGTACCTGTGACTTATGATGGGACTTACTATAAAACTACCGAAGACGGCATGTATGACATCGATGTATTCTTTTCTGTACTTTGTAAAGGGGCGGCAGCTGAACATACTATTGCCGTGGACTTTATGCGTGATTCGGATAATTCGGTTTCATCTACTTTTGAACTGGCTAGCTTTGCTAATGGGTATGAAAATCGTTATGCCCGACTCTACGGGAAACTTACATGGTTTATTGAGAAAGATACACGTTTCAAAATCATGTATAAAAATAATGATAACGCATCTTCAGAACACTATGAAACTCGCGTGACCATCAGAAAAACATAAAATTAATGAAATATTATCAGTGAGGTGATGAAAAATGGCTGAGTACATGGCACAACGTGTAATTGATCAGGTTTATACGTATACGGTTGTTATTGTAAAGATGAAAGCATACAAAGAAAGAATCGATAAATATTTAACTGACAATGGAAGAGAAGATTTAATTATGGATAGCGCACAATAGTGGGCTTTTTATTTTGAATAAAATACAACTTATATGACCAAGAGGGGCGATTTCGCTTCTCTTTTTCTTTTGGGGAGATGAGAACAATGGAGGATGCAATTTTCAATTCAATGATGCAACAAGGAGCATTCGCAGCGTTATTCGTGTGGATGCTTTTTACTACGCAAAAAAAGAATGAACAGCGTGAAGAGCAATATCAAAAGGTCATTGAAAAGAACCAGGGTGTAATTGAAGAACAAGCAAAAGCCTTTAGTTCATTAGCAAATGATGTATCAGATATCAAACAAAAAATTATGGGGAATGGTGATGTAAAATGAAAAAATCTATTAAAGTATTAAGTTCAGTTGCAA
>Ga0114954_1000076_pt1 | contig 35902 bp, 33 predicted proteins | sample Porto_4metaG_FD_87299 | JGI IMG/M metagenome (GOLD analysis project Ga0114954, IMG submission 87299) | Marine algal microbial communities from Porto, Portugal - Porto_4 metaG | ecosystem: Host-associated > Algae > Red algae > Unclassified | place: Portugal: Porto | collected 2015-02-02
CGGCCCTTCGCCGCCGAGCGCGACGGCATCAATCTCGGCGAGGGCGCCGCCCTGTTCCTGGTCACCGGCGAGCCAGGCGGCATCCAGCTCAGCGGCTACGGCGAGTCCAGCGACGCCCACCATATCTCGGCACCACGTCCCGACGGCGATGGCGCCTTTCAGGCCATGCGCCAGGCGCTGGACATGGCCGGGGTGCGTCCCGACCAGATCGATTACCTCAACCTGCACGGCACCGCCACCCGCCAAAACGACAGCATGGAATCCCTGGCCGTGGCGGCGCTGTTCGAACACGGCGTCGCCTGCGGCTCGACCAAGAGCCTGACCGGCCATACCCTGGGCGCCTGTGGCGCGCTGGAGGCAGCCTTCTGCTGGCTGGCGCTGCACCACGACCGCCTGCCACCGCACCAGGATGCCCCGGACCCGACGTTGGCGCCCCTGGCTTACTGCGGCCAGGGCTCGGGGAGTCGCACAGCCTCGTCCACGCCCGCGGCAAACCGACCGTTGCGTCGTACGCTAACCAACGCCTTCGCCTTCGGGGGCAACAATATCGCCCTGCTGCTGGAACAAGCACCATGACGACGCCAAGCAACAAGACGACCGACGCAAGGCGCCATGCCATAGGCTCGAGCGGCACAGAGCCGTCGTCGCCGGCCTGGCCGCCCATCGCCGACCTGGTGCCCCATGGCGGGGCCATGTGTCTGCTCGACGAGGTCATCGAGATCGGTGACGAACACCTTCGGGCTCGCATCACGCCCCGCGCCGACGACCCCTTCGCCGACACCTCGGCGACCGCCGGCCCCGGCATTCCCGGCTGGGTCGGCCTCGAGTGGCTGGCCCAGGCCATCGCCGCCTGGTCGGGGCACACCGCCCGCGCCCAGGGCGGGACGCCCCAGATCGGCTTTCTGCTCGGGGCCCGACGCTATCACTGTGAGGTCGAGCAGTTTGCCCTTGGCGCGCCCGTCGAGGTCGCGATTCACCTCGACTACCGCGCCGACAACGGCCTCGGTGCCTTTCGCGGCGAGCTGTGTGGCACCGACGGCGTGGTCCTCGCCCATGCCGTCCTCAACGTCTTTCAACCCGACTCGGCCGATGCCCTGGCGGCCATGCTCGAGGACCCTGCTTCATGACCGATACCCTACTCGTCACCGGATCGAGCCGCGGCATTGGCCGCGCCATCGCCCTGCGCCTGGCCCGCGACGGCTTCGATATCGTGCTGCACTGCCGTCAACGCCGCGACGCCGCCGAGGCGGTGGCCGAAGACATCCGCCAACTGGGCCGCGAGGTGCGTATCCTGTGCTTCGACGTCACCGACCGCGTGGCCGCTCGCGAAGCACTGGAGGCCGACATCGAGGCCCACGGCGCCTATTACGGCGTGATCTGCAACGCCGGCATCACCGCCGACGGCGCCTTCCCCGCCCTCACCGATGACGACTGGGATGGCGTCATCGACACCGGCTTGAACGGCTTCTACAACGTGGTCAAGCCAATCACCATGCCCATGGTCCGTCGACGCAAGCCCGGGCGCATCGTGGTCATGTCCTCGGTCTCGGGGCTGATGGGCAATCGCGGCCAGGTCAACTACAGCGCCGCCAAGGCCGGGCTGATCGGCGCGGTGAAGGCACTCGCCGTGGAACTGGCCAAGCGTCGTATCACGGTGAATGCGGTGGCACCGGGACTGATCGACACCGACATGACAGACGGCCTGGCCGACGAAGAAGCGCTCAAGATGATTCCCATGCGGCGCACCGGCAGCGGTGAAGAAGTGGCCGCCACCGTGAGTTTTCTGTGCTCGCAAGACGCCGGATACATCACCCGCCAGGTCATCGCCGTCAACGGAGGCATGTGCTGATGAGCTCCAGCCCACTACGCCCTGACGGCCTCGGCCGCCGCGTGGCGATCACCGGCATGGCCGGCTTTTCCCCCATCGGCAACGACTGGGCCAGCATTCGCCAGCGCCTGAAGAGCGGCATCAACGGCATCCGCCACATGGCGAGCTGGGACGTCTACGAGGGTCTCAATACCCGTCTCGGTGGTCCCGTGGAAGACTTCGAACTGCCCGCGCACTATCACCGCAAGGCCCTGCGCAGCATGGGCCGAGGGGCGCGCATGGCGACCCGCGCCAGCGAACTGGCCCTGGCCGATGCGGGCCTGCTGGGCTCAGAGCTCGTCGCCAGCGGTGCCCTGGGCATCGCCTACGGGGCCTCCGCCGGCGAACCCGATGCGGTCGCCGACTTCGGCAACATGCTGATCAACAAGTCCACGGACGGCCTCAACGCCAACTCCTATATCCGCATGATGGCACACACGGCACCGGTCAATATCGGCGTCTTCCTCGGCGTGCGCGGACGTATCCACACCACCTCGAGCGCCTGCACCTCGGGCAGCCAGGGGATCGGCTACGCCTTCGAGGCGATTCGCTTCGGCCGCCAGCAGGCGATGATCGCCGGCGGCTGCGAGGAGCTGTCCGCCTCCGAGGCCGCGGTCTTCGACACCCTGTTTGCCACCAGTACCCGCAACGCGACCCCCGAGGCCACGCCACGCCCATTCGACGCCGAGCGCGATGGCCTGGTGATCGGCGAGGGCGCCGGTAGCCTGATCCTCGAGGACCTGGAACACGCCGAAGCCCGGGGCGCCCGCATCCACGCAGAGCTCGTCGGCTTCGGCACCAACAGCGATGGCCGTCACGTCACCCAACCCGATGCCGCGATGATGGAGCGGGCCATTCGTGAGGCGCTTGACGATGCGGGGCTGGCACCATCGCAGATCGGCTACGTCAGTGCGCACGGCACCGCCACCGAGCGTGGTGATATCGCCGAGTCCCGGGCCACGCACGCGGTGTTCGGCAGCACTCAGCCGATCAGCGCCTTCAAGAGTTTCACCGGCCACACCCTTGGCGCCTGCGGCGCGCTGGAGGCCTGGGTCGCCATCGAGATGATGCGCGAGGGCTGGTTTCATCCGACGATCAACCTCGACCGGCCCGATGCGGCCTGCGCCGAGCTCGACTACCTGCGCGGCCACGGCCGCGAACTCGACTGCGAGTACGTCATGAGCAACAACTTCGCCTTCGGCGGCATCAATACCTCGCTGATCTTCCGGCGCTGGTCGTGATCGCCCCATGAAGTCGGTGGCCCACGCGGGCTACCATTCCCCCGCAAGGAGATGACATCAATGAAGAAAGGATATTTCGCCCTCGCCCTGCTGCTGGCCGGCGTAACTGCCGCGGCCAGCGCCGAAGCCCGGGACACCCGCCTGTTCCTGCCGATCGAGGAAGCCATCAATGCGCCGGAGGCCGAGAACAAGCTCAACCCCAACATTCGCCTGGTGTTCGGCGAGGGCGTCGCAGAAGTGAGCGAAGAGCACGGCCCGGTGGTCACCAACCGCAAGACCAATGCCTTCAACAAGACCGATGAAGAAGCCTGCCGCTGGGTCATGCTGTCGGCCCTGATCGCCCTGCAGGAGCGTGCCCGCGAGCAGCACGCCAACGCCGTGATCAATATCGAGAGCTACTACGACCAGGTGGAGATGTCCTCGACCAGCGAATATGAGTGCCACGCCGGCGCGCTGATGGCGGGTGTCGCGCTCAAGGGCGATGTCGTCACCCTGCCCTGACGCCGGCCCCCCGCGTCTGCTGCTGGCCATGGCCAGGGTGGCGCAGGGGAACGGGCCAGGCCCGCCCGCCACCGCCAGGGGCATCGAGACGTCCCGTCTCGGCCGTGAGCTGCTTACCCGGCTCGCCGCCAAACACGGACTCGATTGCCCTGCGGCTCAGTGGTCGCCCCGCGGCGCCGGACCGCCACGCCATGCGCGGCTACCCGCCGGGCTCTGGGCCGGCCTGAGCCACAGCCGTGGCCGAGTCGTCGCCACCCTCGCCGAGTGCCCGCTGGGCGTCGATATTGAAGGCGTCAATCGGCGCCATCAGCGACGCCTGGCCGGTCTGGTCAATATCCTGCCAGAGGCCGAGGTGCGCGACGCCATTCGTGCAGCCCAAGACCCGCTGTCGGCCTTCTACCGTGCCTGGACCCTGTACGAGGCCCGCTACAAGCTGGGCTATCTCGAGGGACATCCCCCCGATCATGTGCTGGCGACACGGGTCGCGTCGCTGATGACGCCCCAGGCACCCGACGGCGCCGATGACCTAAGCCGGCACGGCCAGATCCTCCACGCCTGGCAGGCGCAGGACGACCATTTCACCCTGAGCCTGTGCGCCCGTGAATCAGGGCTTGTCATCGAGACGCCCTTGGATGGCCCAGGATTACCGGCTTGGGTAGGGCTTCCACACACATCGGATTGAGAGGCCGCAGCCCTGGCACTTCATCGGCGCCCGATGCGTGGTTCATTGATTCGCCAATTCACCGATCTCTTCATCGATTCCCCGATCTCTTCATCGATGCACCGACCTCGGGACTCAGAAAGTAGGCTTCTTTCCGTCCAGGGCTCAGTGCTTCTCACCCTTCATTTCTCAACGTCGCCACCTGCTCGAGCTCGAGCCCGCAGATCTCGGCGATCTCTCGGTCATCCATGGAGGTGCGCGCAAGCAGATTTCGTGCGACTTCCAGGCTCCTTTTCTCCTGCCCTTCCTGCCGTCCCTCTTCTCGTCCCTCTTCTCGTCCTTTCTGCTTCCATTGTTCCGGCCATCGTTTGGCACGTTCCGCCAGCATGGTATGTACCTCCTCAAGATCGTTGAGCGACCGCCACTGCTCGTCCTCACCTTCCTCTCCCGGCACCCAACTGGGCAACAGGACGCGTTTGATCCATGTCGCGAAGTGACGACGCAATCTGCCCTGTTCAGGTGAATTCAGCCACTCCACCAGCAGGCCGATGGTGTCGATCACGTCCTGCTGGCTATGGTGATGCTCCAGTCGAAAGATGGCGGCAACCAGGTTACGGGTGTCCCGTGGCCAGCGTTCGCTGGCCACGATAGCGCCTTCATCCAGCAGCAGGTAGGACTGCGAAGGCTGGTAGCGTGCCAACTCTGTCGACACGGGGTGAATCAGCTCGGAAAGCTCCTGCGCCGCGCTCCAGCGTCTTTCTCCATTGTAGAGGACGATGGGCAGTACCGGCGGTAGCCGGCGCCCTCTGGCCAACTTCCTCTGCTTCACCAGATCCTGATGCAGCAGCCCGACGTAGGTCATGATGCGCAGCGCCATAAAGGAATCGACGCTACTCTGGAACTCGATCAGCAGATAAAGGTACAGCCAGTCATCGCCAAGACGCACCCGCCAGATCACGTCATCCTCGCGGTCGCGAAGGTCATCCGTCACGAAACTGCCACTGACCTTCTCCAGGGTGTCCAGATCCAGCTGCTCGACCCACTCGCCCTCGACGAACCCCGTCAACAGGTCACGCACCACCGTGGACTCGCTGAACAGCAGCTTATAGCTCTGGTCGTGTCGATCACTCATGGCGGGCTACTCCATCCTGGCATCCTGCACCGCAGAGTGACGTCGAATCACGCTCTTCTCGAGCCGGCACCTTTACCGCGGCACAGAGCTGACTCGCCAGTGAGTTTCCCGGAGCAAAATGGCGGAAGGTGCCGATGATCGGGCGTCTACCACCAGACGAGAGACGAAGCGCCAAGACGTTGAGCCGAGTGCTGCCCCTTCCACCAAGGTCTACTCCATTCGATGCAGTTTTGTCTTGCTCGAAATGTCAGACATTAACTATAGTAACGTTGAACATTATGGAGGCCGCGATGGACGTTCTCGCTTCACTCCCGAGGCCTACCGAGGGTCGCGGTGCTGCGGTACTGGCCGAGGTGCTGGCCCGGGCGATCCTGTCGGGGCTCTGGCAGCCGGGGGATGTCTTTCCCCGTGAGCTGGATCTTTGCCAGCACTTCGAGGCCAGCCGTAATCGGGTGCGCAACGCCCTCGCCGAGCTCAGCTCAGCGGGACTGATCGAGCGCACCGCCGGTCGTGGCACCCTGGTGCGCGATATCGTCGACTGGCACCTGCTGGACCCGCAGATGAGTGGCTGGATGGCGAGCCTGGACGCCCCCCACCCGCAACTGGTCGAAGCGGTGTTCGCCTTTCGCCTGGCAGCAGAGCCCTATATCGGAGAGCTGGCGGCACACCACGCCACCGGCGAAGACCTTGCGTGTATCGAACGCGCCTTCGAAGGCATGCGGGATACCGCCGATACGCCGGAGCAACGGCTGGCCCACGCCGAACACGACGTGGCCTTTCACGACGCCATCTACCGTGCCAGCCACAATCTGGTCTGGCGCCAGATGGGACTGCTGCTGAGGCCCTCCATCGTCGCCTTGATCCAGCGCTCGCAACGTCAGGCCGACGGTCCTGACGATGGCCTGACGGACGAGCCATCGGGCAGCAACGCCCCCGGACTCAGCGATAGCCTGGAGCGCCATCGCCAACTGCTCGAGGCGATTCGCCTGAAACAGCCGAAACAGGCACGTCGTGCCACCGAATTGCTGTTGGAGCGTACCGCCCGGGACCTGGGCAACCCGCTACCGGGCAACGGGGTCGCGTCGCCCACATCGAGCAGGGCGTGACCCCGTCCGCTTCCCGTTTCCTCCCTCCTCCCCATCGACACCGGGCCATCGGCCCCCACAAGAGGCATCGACCATGAAGATCACCAAGCTCAAGACCTGGCAAGTTCCCCCGCGTTGGCTGTTTCTCAAGATCGAAACGGATGAAGGGGTCTACGGCTGGGGCGAACCGGTGGTGGAAGGGCGTGCCGCCACCGTGGAGGCCGCGGTGCACGAACTGTCCGACTACCTGATCGGTCAGGACCCGCGCAACATCGAGCACCTGTGGAACGTGATGTACCGCGCCGGCTTCTATCGTGGCGGCCCGATCCTGATGTCCGCCATCGCCGGCATCGACCAGGCGCTGTGGGACCTCAAGGGCCGCGAACTCGGCGTGCCGGTGCATCAACTGCTCGGCGGCAAGGTGCGCGACAAGATGCGCATGTATGCCTGGACCGGCGGCGATCGCCCGGCCGACGTCGGTGTTGGCGCCAAGGCGCTGGTGGACCAGGGCTTCACCGCCTTCAAGATGAACGGCACCCCGGAGATGCAGATCGTCGATTCCCACAAGAAGATCGATGATGCCGTGGCCCGTGTGGCCGAGGCTCGTGATGCGGTAGGCGGCGATGTCGGTATCGCCGTGGACTTCCACGGTCGCGTGCACCGCCCCATGGCCAAGACCCTGATGCGCGAGCTCGAACCCTATCACCTGATGTTCATCGAGGAGCCGGTGGCCCCGGAACACCTGCCGGCACTGAAGCATATCGCCCAGGATCTGGCGACGCCGATCGCCACCGGTGAGCGCCTGCACACACGCTTTGCGTTTCGTGATCTGCTCGCCGATGGCATGGTCGACATCATCCAGCCCGACCTGTCGCACTGCGGCGGCATCAGCGAGGGCCTCAAGATCGCGACCCTGGCCTCGGCGTTTGATGTGGCCATGGCGCCGCACTGTCCGCTCGGCCCGCTAACGCTCGCCGCCTCGTTGCAGCTCGATGCGGTGTGCCACAACGCCTTCATTCAAGAGCAGAGCATGGGCATCCACTACAACAAGGACAACGACGTGCTCGACTACCTGGTCGACAAGTCGGCGTTGGCTATCGCCGATGGCTTCTGCACTATCCCGGAAGGCCCGGGGCTTGGCGTCGAGATCGACGAGGCCTTCGTCGAGGAGCGCGCCAAGGTCGGCCACCGCTGGCGCAACCCTGTGTGGCAGCACGAAGATGGCTCCGTCGCCGAGTGGTAAGCTCGCGCCACCGCGCCTACCCTGCTTGACAGTCGTAACGCGTCCCTCGCGCCGGGGCGCGTCGTCGCGTTGCATTGGCCCAGGATGACGAAAGGAGCTTCCATGAGCGATACCCCCTCTGCCGCCCCCTCGAGCACGCCCACTACCGCGCCGTCCCCCTGTCTCGGCCACGCCGAGGTGCTCGTCGAAAAGCGCTGCGAACTTGGCGAAGGGCCGAGCTGGGATGGCGCTCGCGGAGAATTCCGCTGGCTCAACATTCTCGGCCGCGAGCTGCATCGCTACCATCTGGCGCTCCGCGAACACCGCGTCACCACCCTGCCGATCCTGACCTCCTTCGCCGCGCCCCTGGCCAGCGGCGACGACCTGTTGGTCACCGAACATGGCCTCGCCCGACTCATCGGCCACCAGGGCGATGAGGCCAAGCTCGCGGCTTGGCGCGACGTCGAGGCCGACAATGCCATCACCCGCAGCAACGACGCTCGCCTCGATCGCCAGGGCGGTCTGTGGTTCTCGACCATGGGCAAGGCCGCCGAGTCCGGCGCCGGTAGCCTGTACCGGCTCTATCGGGGGCAGATACACGTGCTCAGGCGCCATATCTCCATCCCCAATGCCCTATGTTTCTCCCCCGACGGGCGCCTGGCCTACTTCACCGATACGGTGACCGGCGTGGTAATGCGCTGGCCCCTCGATCCCGAAGGCTTTCCTCTGCGTCGCGACGGGGCGGCCTTTGTCACCGGCGCCACCGAGGATCAGGCGGAGCCACCTGCGCTGGTCGAGCCCGAGCCCTGGGCCGACTTCAGCGCCGACGCCGGCAACCCGGACGGCGCGGTGGTCGATAGCCACGGCTACATGTGGCTGGCGCTGTGGGGAGCGGGACGCGTCGCTCGCCTCGACCCCGAGGGCCGTGAGGTCAGCCACGTCCGCGTCGACGCCGAGCAGCCCTCGTGTCCGGCCTTCGGCGGTCGCGACTTGACGATGCTCTTGATCACCACGGCCACCGAGGGCAAGACGGCGCTTGCCGAGGGCGCCCATGACGGCGCCACCTTCATCATCGACCTGGCAGCGGCGCTGCCAGGCGTGCGTGGCCTCGAAGAAGCCCCGCTAAAGCTGAACTAGACGAGGCTGAACCAGGCGTCGATCGCACCGAGCGCGACCATCTTGCATTCCGCACCCAGGCGAGTGAGGCTCATGGCATCGACTCAAGGAGAGACTCCCATGCCCCAGCCATCTGACTCCCCCCGCGTTGCCATCGTCACCGGCGGCTCTCGCGGTATCGGCGCCGCCATCAGCCGGCGCCTGGCCGACGAAGGCTTCGCCGTGGTCATCAACTACGCCAGCTCGGCGGATATCGCCGAGGCCCTGGCCGACACGATCGAGCAGGCCGGCGGCCAGGCCATCGCGGTGGCCGCCGACGTCGCCAGCTCCCATGACGTCGCACGCCTGTTTGACGCCGCCATGGAGCACTTCGGACGCATCGATGCGCTGATCAACAACGCCGGCGTGCTCACCACCATGCCCCTGGCCGAAGTCAGCGACGAACTCTTTGATCGGCATTTCGAGGTCAATACCAAGGGCACCTTCAACACGCTGCGCGAGGCCTACGCGCGGCTCGAGGACGGCGGACGCATCGTCAATATCTCGAGCACGGCGTTGGCCCTGAGCCTGCCCGGCTACGCCATCTACAATGCGACCAAGGCCGCGGTCGAGTCCTTCACCCGGGTCTACGCCAAGGAACTGCGTGGACGGCGCATCACCGTCAATGCCCTGGCGCCGGGGCCTGTCGACACCGAGCTGTTCCGCACCGGCAAGTCCTCCGAGCAGATCGAGTACTTCGCCAACCTGCCGCCCCTTGAGCGGTTAGGCACGCCAAAGGATATCGCCGCGGCGGTGGCCTTCCTGCTACGCCATGAGGCGGAGTGGATCAACGGCCAGGTGATTCGCGCCAACGGCGGCATCGCCTAGCCTCGCCTGACGCCAATGCCGGCGGCTGGCACCCAGGTGCAGCCGCCAGACTGGCCTTCCAGACTGACCGAGTAGCGGCGCACCCCGCTATCGGGCACCTCCACCAGAAGAGCGTCATCCAGCGCTCGCACCGTCCAACCGCGCAAACACCAGCCTTCTCGGCGGTCATTCTGCTACCCTAGTCTGCCCTGCAGCAACGAGAGTCTCGCCATGGCTGGTACCACGCCGCGCCGACGGCCCTATCGGGTGGCCGATACCATCAAGGGTTGGATCGTCGATCGACAGCTGGCGCCTGGGGACCGTCTTCCCAGCGAATCCGAGCTGATGGAACGCCTCGGCGTCTCGAAGGGCACCGTGCGCGAAAGCACCCGGGTGCTGGAGGCTCAGGGCCTGGTGGAGACCCGCACCGGCCCCGGCGGCGGTGCTTTCGTGCGCGAGATGAGTGAGGCCAGGGCGATCGCCCTGCTCAGCCACTATCTGTACTTCAAGGACATCTCGATCCGGGATATCTACCAGATCCGTCTGGCGCTGGAGCCGGAGCTCGCCGCCAACCTTGCCGGCAAGGTCGATGCGTGCGAGATCCAGCGCCTGCGCCGTGGCCTGGCGGGCTACGCCGAGCCTGCCGTCGACCTCGAGGGGGAACGCCAGCAGCACGTCGACTCGCTGACCTTCCATGAAGACCTGGCGGCCCTGTCCGGGGGCAATCCACTGCTGGCCTTCATCATCCGCTTCACCGCCCAGGTGCTGTCGGACCTGACCGTCTATCGGCGTCTCTACGAGCCGGGGGACCACCATATCGGCCCCGCCGGCTGCCAGTACCACGCCTGGCTGCTCGACGCCATCGAAGCCGGCGACGCCGAGCGCGCCCGGGCGCTGATGCACGAGCACCTGCTCGAGGCCCAGGCGGTGATGAATGACAACGAGGCCCAGGTCAAACGCGGATTTCTGGCCGAAGGCTAAGGGCGGCCAGCGGTGGGGAGTGGCGCCAGACCACCCGTGGCTACCGCCCATCCGCCGCTAGCGCTGCGCCAGGCGCTGGGGAAAATCACGTAGAAAGCGCATCAGTGCCCGCGTCGCGGCATCTCCGTCCAGCGCCGTGATGGCCTCATCGGGGTGGTGGCTCAGGCCGTCCGTGCAGCGCACGAAGAGCATGCCGATATCGGTCAGGTCGCGCATCGCCAGCCCATCGTGGCCCGCGCCGCTGAACAACCGCTCGGCGCTTTCGCCGATGTCCACGCAGGCCCCCTCGATCGCCTCGATCAGCCAGTCCGCACAGTCCACGGCCTCGGCCTCATAGGTCGGCGTCACCTCGAGGGCAAGATCACGGGCCTCGGCGAGGCGGCGACAGGCGGCGAGAATCTCGTCCCGCCCGCGGCGGCGAATGGCGGCGTCCGGCGAGCGTAGCTCCAGGGTGAACACGACCTCGGCGGGAATCACGTTGACCGCGTTGGGCCGTACCTCGAGCTTGCCGACCACGCCGACGAAGTCGTCGGTGGCGTTGAGCACGCGATCGGCGGCGGCGATCATCTCGGCGGCGCCGACCAGGGCATCGCGTCGCCCCGCCATCGGGGTGGTACCGGCGTGCCCCGCCTTGCCGCGGACGATGAGCCGATGACGCTCGATGCCGGTCAGAGACGTGACGACACCCAACGCATGATCACGCCGCTCCAACACCGGCCCCTGCTCGATATGCACTTCGACAAAGCCCAGCACCGAGTCGCGCTCACGAGCCAGGGAAGCGATCTGGGTCGGCTCGCCACCGAAGGCCGTAAGCGCCTCACCCAGGCTTACGCCCTCGGCATCCACAGCCGCGAGGCTCGCCGGATCGAAGGTCCCGGCCAGGGCCCGGCTGCCGATCAGCGTCGACTGGAATCGAGTGCCTTCTTCATCGCCGAAGGCCACCACCTCAACGCCATAGGGCAGCTCGACGCCTGCGTCCTTCAGCGCCTCCAGTGCCAGCAGCGGCAAGGCCACCCCAAGCATGCCATCGTACTTGCCGCCCTCCACCACGCTGTCCTGGTGGGAGCCGAGGATCAGGGTCTTCTCACCGGCAAGTGCTCTGGCGCTGCGTCCAACCAGGTTGCCCGAGGCGTCCAGTTCAGGGGTCAGGCCGGCGCGACGCATCCAGTCACCGATCAGCGTCAGCACCTCCCGATGCTCGTCTGAGCAAAACAGGCGAGTGACGCCGGGGCCCGGTTCGGAATGTTGCGCGGCCTCATCGAGGCGCTCGAGTAGCGTATGGCCAAGCCCTGGCGAGATGGTCGAGGAACTCATTGAAGATCTCCCAATTGCCGCCGTGCTCAGCGCAAGCGACGGCAACGTCATGATCATGCGTGCGCCCTGAGGCGTCAGCGCAATCGAGAAAAAAGCGATACCGCTGGGAGCGCGATGGTCCATCCATCACCGCCGAGAGATGGGCGACGACTCCCGTGCGTGCATCATCGCCGTGGCATCACGGCCAGAAAATCGCTGAAGGCCGGCGCACGCACTCGTCTGGCGAGTCCCGCGAGTTCGGCGATCAGATCGTGCTCGGCCCAGTCGACGCGCAGATCCAGCGGGGCATCATCGAACGCCTCGATGCGCAGCGCCGCCGAGTGCGTCCCGCGCCGGTCCCCGCCGGCATCGAGCGCCGCCGCCAGCGCCTCGATCAGCGTCTCGAGCAGGCGCTCGGCGTAGTCACGGCGAAAGCGCGGCATCACGTCACCGTGTACTGAAGCCATCACCTCGCCGGCATTGTCACAGCACGAGTCGAGAAAACGCCGCATCAGGGCATCGATAACCGCGGCGTCGGCGAGCATATTGCCGACTACCGCGACGCCAGGTGCAATACGACAGGCCACCGCGGGCAGGTTGTCGGCGCCTGTGTGCAGCGCCGCCCGGCCACGGGCATCCATCACCAGGCACTGGCGTTGCGCGCGACCGACATCGGCGCCGACCACGCTGGCGAGCGCCGCACCGGCATCGTCGCCGGCTTCCAGGCGCCGGCGTACGCCGTCGGGGTACCAGGGGTTGGTCACCAGGCCTTGGGTGACACAGGCACCGAGCCCACGCCAGACATGATGCACGTAGCCCCCCACCGCCACCCCGCCGGTGGCGGTGATGGCCGCTACCGTGCCGCTATGGGGATGAACATGAAGCAACGACAGCGTCACCGCCTCAGTACCCGACCATATGGCCGATCACCAGGCCCACCCAGGACAGGGCGTAGACCAGCACCATGAACGGCAGGATGGCTTTCAGCCACTTCTCGTAAGACACCCGGCCAAGGGCCAGCATGGCGAGCGTGCCACCGGACGTCGGTACGATGAGATTGGTCAGGCCATCGCCGACCTGGAAGGCGGTGATCATCAACTGGCGGCTCATGCCAACCAGGTCGGCCACCGGCACCAGGATCGGCATGGTGACCAGCGCTTGTCCGGACCCCGAGGGGACGAACAGATTGATCACCCCCTGTACGACGCTCGCCATGATCGCCGAGAACTGCGCCGGGATATCCTGGATCAAGCCGCTCAGGGCATAGACGATGGTGTCGATGATCTGCGCCTGGTCGAGGATGATCTGAATCGAGGCGGCCAGGCCAATGACCAGGGCACCGGCGGTGACACCGGAAGCCCCTTCCATCATCTGCTTGACGATTTCATTGGCCGAGAGGCCGTTGACCACGCCGATGGCAATGGCGATCAGCAGGAACATCCCGGCGATTTCGTTGATGTACCAGCCCTGGGTGAAGACCCCGACCAGCATCGCCGCCAGCCCGCCGACGAATACCGCCAGGGTCAACTTGTCGCGCCTGGACATGCGGTACTCATCCAGGGACTTGCTCATGGCCTTGGCGTTGTCCGGCTCCTCGAAGTCCATCTTCACCACCCAGCGGCAGATGTAGAAGGACAGTAAGGCCAGCGCCGAGAGCACCAGGGCGGTGCGCAGCCAGGCACCGGAGAAGGTCGGCAGCTCAGCGATGCCCTGGGCCACGCCTACGGTGTAGGGGTTGATCGGCGACAGGGCAAAGCCGATGCCGATGCCCCCCACCGCCATGGTGGTACCGACCAGGCTCGAACAGCCCACGGCACTGGCGATCAGCACCGCGATGGGCACCAGCGCGATATTGTTCTCGAAGCCCACGGCAACGCCGAAGAAGCCGTAGATAAAGGTGCCGGCGGTAATGATCACATTGCGACGGCCGACGCCGACGCGGTTGACCGCCACGCCGATGGCGTTCTCCAGGGCGCCGGTCTTCTGCAGGATATGGAACAGGCCCCCGGCGATGAACACGATAAACAGATACAGCGAGGCCGAATTCAGCCCCTTGGGAATCGCCACGAAGATATCGAACGGCGATATCGCCGCCACATCGCTCAAATAGTGAAAGGAGCCCGCCACCACCCGAGTGCGTCCATCCTGCACCACCCGCTCGAACTCACCGGCGGGGATAACGAAGGTCAGCGCATAGGTGGCCAGCAGGATCAGAAAGATCAGCACCATCGGATCAGGGACGGTGCGATACCATTTCTTGCGCTGGGTCAGCGCCTGTTCGTTGTGATTCATGTGTTTGTCCTTGTTGTCCTGATCGAAAACACCCAACGGCGGGGACCTCGCCGCTGGCCACGATAGTGCTGGCCGACAATGGGAGAGCGGTGACGTCCCTGAGCAAGAGGCGCTACCGCCAATTTATCATGATAAATTGAGAGGTCAAGGTCGACCGGACACGCCGAATCGCGCAGCTCCCGGGGCCCCACCTATCCCATTGCCCTGGATCAGGCCGTGGTGCCGCAATGGGCGGGATCATGGTCCCAAAACGCGACGGAGGCGTTGGGTGGACTACATCAGAGCGGTACTTCGACAAGCCACTGTCGAGCGTGACATGCAAGGCGACGAACGCGCCAGGGAAACCGCCATCGACTATTTCCTCGATGAGATGATGCTACTGTTCAAGCCACGCCTGATACGCTGCGTCGACGACCAGCTGCTGTGCGACGTCTTCGAGGACTGGCTCAAGTACCACGCCGAGTTCGACCAGGACGAACGCCTTGAGGCACTGATCGCCGGCACCCAGCTGATCCCCGTCCCACTGGTCATGTACCGTCTGCTCAGCGCGGAAAAGCGTGCCGAGCTACGCTGTCGCCGGCGCACCGAAGGCAACATTGTCTCGCTCTTCGGGAGCCCGCCGGATGATTGATCTTATCGCTAGCATCCATGAAAGCCTCATCGCCAACCGCCGGCTCTGCCCGCCCCTGGCGTCCGCCGACGATGAGCGACGGCGCATCGGCTGGGAGCTTTCCGGTGCCCAGACGATACTCTCCCGGGAAGCCCTTCAACGCCTCGGTCCCCAGCGCCTGGCCGAGATGATGGTGATCGCCAGACGCTACGATACCAGCATCGCCGACGTGATCGAGGAATGCCTGCGTCAGCCCCCGGAGGCACTCAGCGCGCTGTGCAGCGCGCGCGAACGGCGCAAGAAGGAAGACAGCCGCCGTGAGGGCGTCCCGTACCTGCGTCTTATCGAGACACGAGCCGACCGGCCTTGAGTGGCCCGGGCATTCGCCCGCCACGCCTGTGTGGAAAACCGGCCTGTGTAGAAAACCGGCCTGTGTAGAAAACCGGCCTGCGTGGAAAACCGGCAGCGCTGGGTCAACCGCCATCAGCGACTATGCTCAGAGCAACGCCCAGCTCTGGAGGCATTGGCATGGACGAGCTCGAGCAGGTTCCCTTCCTGTCGCTGCTGCTGAGCGAGCTGCAGGACTATCTGACGGATCTCGGCACCATCGGCCCGCGACTGATCGCGGGCCTGCTGTTGCTGGTGACGACCTGGCTGGTGGCGCGGCTCGCCGCCGCCATCGTCTCCCGGGTCTCGGCCAAGGCGCGCCTCAGGCGCAACCTGCGCGACGTGTTGACCATGCTGACCGGCCTCGGGGTGTGGCTCGGGGGCCTGCTCATCGCCATTACCCTGGTCTTTCCCTCGGTCACCCCCGGTAAGGCCCTGACCACCCTTGGGCTCGGCTCCATCGCCATCGGCTTCGCCTTCAAGGACGTGTTCGAGAACTTCCTGGCGGGGCTTTTGATCCTGTGGCGAGAACCGTTCAAGATCGGCGATCACATCGCCCTCGAGTCCAACGATGTGGAGGGCCTGGTCGAGGAGATCACTGTGCGCGACAGCCGCATTCGACGCACCGATGGCCAGTTGATCGTGGTGCCCAACGCGCTGCTGTTCCAGCACCCCGTCATCGTGCGTACCAACCGGGATGTCCGGCGCACCTCGATCATCGTCGGCGTGGCCTACGGGGAAGATGTCGATGAGGCCAGGGCGGTGATTCTCAAGGCGGTACAGGAAGTTGACTCGGTGCGAAGCGACGTGCGCACGGTCCAGGTCTTCGCCCAGGCCTTCGGCGCCAGCTCCATCGACTTCGAAGTCGCCTGGTGGACCGGCTCTCGACCGGTCGACATTCGCGCCTCGAGAGACCAGGTGGTCGCAGCGATCAAGCGCTCACTCGACGAGCACGGCATCGAGATTCCCTTCCCCTATCGCACCCTGGTGTTCAAACCCGACGAGCCGCTGTCGATCGCGCGTCCGGACGCGCCAGGGCCCGAGTCAGGGGCGACGCCAGAACCAGCGGCACGAGTGCCCGAGTCACCAGCGAGACCGACCGACGAGCACTCCGACGAAGCAGCACCTCGCCGGGACGGCCTGGGACCGGAGAGACCGCAACGGGGTGACTAGCGCAAAATCCGCAACCCGTGCTGCTTGAGCTTGCGCACCACACTCGGCTGACTGATGGCGAGGCGCTCGGCGATGGCGTAGGTGGACGGCAGTCGATGACACAGCTCGGCGAGAATGGCCCGCTCGGCACGCGCGAGGGCATCCTTGAGACCTTCGTCAGTGCGCAGCGTGGCGTCCTGGCCTTCGGATGCGTCGGCCGCGAACGGCTCATCCCGGCGTGTCGACGGCGCTGACTGGTGCCGTTCAGGCGTCCCTTGCGCCGTGGTCACTAGCGTCTCGCGGCCGCGAATGACATCCTCGGCGGCGGACAGCCAGGCGCGCTCCAGCCAGTTCTCCAGCTCACGCACATTGCCCGGCCAATCCCGACCCATCAGCGCCTGCCACAGGTCCCTGCCGAGCATCTTGGTCTCACCGTAGCGCTCGTTGAGGCGCGCAAGCTGACGTTCGGCGAGCCCGGGAATGTCCTCGCGGCGCTCCCGGAGCGGCGGCAGGGTCACCGGAATGACGTTCAGTCGGTAGTACAGGTCGAGACGAAACACGCCCTGCTCGACCCGCGCCGCAAGGTCCTGATTGGTCGCCACCACCAGGCGGAAATCGACCCGCCGCGAGGCGCTGTCACCGAGCCGGGTCACGCGTCCGTCCTGGATGACCTTGAGCAACTTGGTCTGCACCGATAGCGGTAGCTCGCCGATTTCATCCAGAAACAGGGTGCCACCGGCGGCCTGCTCGATCAGGCCAACCCGGCCGCCGGGGGCGGCCCCCGAGAAGGCACCCTGGCGGTAGCCGAACATCTCGGACTCGAACAGGCTCTCGGGAATGGCCGCGCAGTTGACGTCGATGAAGGGCCCGTCGGCCCGCGAGCTCCAGCGATGCAGTTGCCTGGCGAAGGCGGTCTTGCCGACCCCGGACTCACCGAGCATCAACACCGTGGCATCGGTCGGCGCGACCCGTTTCAGCAGCAAGGCCACCTCGCGCATCACTCGACTCTTGATTTCCAGGTCGCCGAGTTCGGCCTCCAGACACTCGCTGTCCTCTTGGCTGGCGAGGCTACCCTTCAGATGCTCGCTAAAACGACGCTGCAGCAGCGAGTACTCCTGTTGCAGCAGCTGCAGGTCGGTGAGATCCATCGACCGGCTGACCACCGCCACTAGTCGCTCGCCGTCGAACACCGGGTGGGCCTGAGCGATCACCCGACGTCCGGTACCGGTGTGCTGCACCACCTGAGCCGGCTCGCCGCGGCGAATCACTTCGAGGCTTACTGACGGCTTGAGCACGCCATCGGCCACCAGCGCCTGCACCGTCGTCGCGCACAGCTCCTCCCGCGACATGCCGTAGACCGCGGCCGCACCGGGGCTGACATCGCGAATGCCGCCGTCCGGAGCGACGATGAAGAAGTGATCATGAGCGGTGTCGATGATGGTCTGCAAGATAAGGGCGTCAGTCGTGCTCATGCTGTCGATCCACGAATGCATCATTGATCCACGAGTGTATCACCATCGCCGTCGTCGCAATCCATTTTTGGATCAATCGGTGCGGCGGGCCCACGGCCGTACCGCCCCGGGGGGACCTGGGGCCAGGAAGCCCGCGACATGATTAGCCTTTCGTCTAAGATTGAACAGAAATGGCACGCCGTCTGCTTACTCTCTCTCAGGGCTCGTCAACAGGCGAGCAAAGGGTCCAGATCTCGATGGCCCAGCACGCGACCACCGCCACCAGGCCGTGACGACTCAGACACAGCAGGGAGACAGCATGAGCGACTTCAACCAACCCTTGGGCGGCAACGAGATGCCGCGCTTCGGCGGCCCCGCCACGATGATGCGCCTGCCGACTCAGACCGACGCCAAGGGCCTGGATGCCGCCTTCATCGGCATTCCCATGGATATCGGCACGTCCAATCGCCCGGGTACGCGTCTCGGCCCGCGTCAGATTCGCGACGAATCGCGCATGCTGCGGCCCTACAACATGGCGACCCGCGCCGCCCCATTCGACAGCCTGCAGGTGGCCGACATCGGCGACGTGCCGATCAACACCTTCAACCTGCCGAAGAACCTCGACATCATCACCGAGTTCTACACCAAGGTGCTGGCCGAAGGTTGCGTTCCGCTGACCCTGGGGGGTGACCACACCCTGACCTGGCCGATCCTGCGCGCCATCGCCAAGAAACACGGCCCGGTCGGCCTGATCCACATCGATGCCCATGCCGACGTCAACGAGCACATGTTCGGCGAAGAAGTCGCCCACGGCTGTCCGTTCCGCCGTGCCCAGGAAGAAGGCCTGCTGGATGCCAACCGAGTGGTGCAGATCGGCCTGCGCGGCACCGGCTACGCCGCCGAGGATTTCGACTGGTGCCGTGAGCAGGGCTTCCGCGTGGTCCAGGCCGAGCAGTGCTGGTACAAGTCATTGGCACCGCTGATGGCCGAGGTGCGTGAGCAGATGGGCGACGGCCCGGTGTACATCTCGTTTGACATCGATGGTCTCGATCCGTCCGTGGCGCCGGGCACCGGTACCGTGGAAATGGGCGGCCTGACCGCTCAACAAGGCCTCGAGATCGTCCGCGGTGCGGCCGGCCTCAACGTGGTCGGTGGCGATCTGGTAGAGGTCTCCCCGCCCTACGACACCAGCGGCAACACGGCACTGATGGGCGCTACCCTGCTCTACGAAATGCTCTGTGTGCTTCCGGGCGTCGAAAGCCGCGACTAGCCACTCGTCGACACCCGCCACGCCCCTTCCGAGGGTGCCCCTGGAGGGCACCCCACACTACAAGACCAACGAGTGCTTCCCATGTCTTCCCAACTACATTCCACCGACGCCATCAGCACCGAGGGCAAGCCGCTCAGCACCCACGGCCTGATCAAGTTCCTGGTGCCCTCGATCCTGGGCATCCTGCTGTTTCTGGTGCCCTTCTCCGTGGGGGATTCGATCAACATCGGCATGGGCCTGGCCGCCGACTGGCTCAAGGCGACCCTCGGCGACAGCCTGCCGGCCATCGCCACCCTGGTGCTCTGCCTCTCCATCGCCCTGACCTTGCTGGTCAAGCTGGCCAAACCGGGCTGGGCCCGCCAGGGAGCGATGAAGGAACTCTTCGACATCGACCCGTTGTGGGTGGTGATGCGCGCCCTCGGCGCCGCCTTCGCGCTGATGACCTACTTCCAGGTCGGCCCCGAGATGGTCACCGCCTCCTTCACCGGCGGCGTGATGCTCAATGACCTGGCCCCGGTGCTGCTGACGTTCTTCTTCTTCGCCGCCATCCTGCTGCCGTTTCTGGTCGACTTCGGCTTCATGGAATTCATCGGCTCCATGGTGCGCACCCCCTTTCGCAAGATCTTCGGCCTGCCCGGGCGCAGCGCCATCGATGCCACGGCATCGTGGATGGGGTCGGGCACCGTGGGCGTTCTGATCACCACCCAGCAGTACGAGCAGGGCTACTACAACTGCCGCGAAGCCTCGGCCATCGCCACCAACTTCTCCATCGTCTCCATCGCCTTCGCGCTGCTGGTGACAAGCTTCATCGGAATCAACCACCTGTTCGTGCCGTTCTACCTGACCGTGGTGGTCGCGGGCCTGGTCGCGGCGGTGATCGTGCCGCGCCTGCCGCCCCTGTCGCGCAAGCCGAACACCTACTATGAACCTGTCGGCTGCCGTATCCAGGAAGAGAACACCGGCTCCCAGAACCTGCTGCGCTATAGCCTCGGTCTCGCCGTGGCCCGCGCCGAGACCGCACCGGGGCCGGCCAAGCTTGCCCGGGTCGCGCTGTTCAACGTCGCCGACATCTTCTTCGGCCTGCTGCCGCTGGTTATCGCCATCGGTACCGTCGCCCTGGTGCTGGCGGAGTTCACACCGCTGTTCACCTGGTTGTCCTATCCGATGGTGCCTGTGCTCGAGTGGATGGGCCTGCCGGAAGCCGAAGCCGCGGCGCCGGCGACCCTGGTCGGCTTCGCCGACATGTTCCTCCCGGCGGTGCTGGCCAGCGACATCGAGAGCGAACTGACCCGCTTCGTCATCGCCTGCCTGTCGCTGACCCAGCTGATCTACATGTCCGAGATCGGCGCCCTGCTGCTGAAGTCCAAGATCCCGCTCAAGCTGTGGGAACTGATGGTGATCTTCCTGCTGCGCACCGCCATCACCCTGCCCATCATCGTGGTCATGGGCCACTGGCTGGTGGGCTGACGCCCGCCCGACCGGTCGGGTCCGGGCCCCGTCGACGGGACCCGGACCGGCCCACAAGGAGACACCACCATGAGCCTCGACGCCACCACTGCCCACGCCGCCGGCAAGGCCGCGTTCACCCGCATCGACGAGAGTACCCGTGAAGACTGGGCGGTCATCGCCGCCCACGACCACGACTACCTGGCGGGGCTGGCCGACACCGTGCTTGCCACGCTCGAACGCCTCGGCGAGGGCCACCAGCCCTACCAGATCACCCGGCTCGAGCACTGCCTGCAGACCGCAACTCGGGCAGAACACGCCGGCGCCGACGAAGAGATCATCGTCGCCGCCCTGGTCCACGACATCGGCGACGAACTGGCGCTGTTCGACCACGCCGAATACGCCGCCTCGATCCTGAGGCCCTTCGTCAGCGAGAAGACCCACTGGATCGTCAAGCACCACGACGTCTTCCAGGGGCACTACTACTGGGACAAGGTCGGCGGCGACAAGGACGCCCGGGAGCGCTTCAGGGGCCACCCCTGGTTCGCCGACGTCGAGGCGTTCTGCCGCGACTGGGACTGCCCGTCCTTCGACCCGGCGTACCCGACCCAGGAGCTTGATCATTTCGCGCCCATGGTGCGGCGAATCTTCGCCCGCAAACCCTTCAGCGTGGTGGCCGATCCGTACGCGCTTCAGGCCAGCGTGACCACGACGACGGAAACGCCAAGCGCCAGCGAGTAGTGCGGCGGCTCTCCCGTGGCCAGCCACCTGCGCTATCAGCATCACTATCAGCATCGTTATCGCCACCGCTATCGACAACGCCCCTCCGCCAACCACCAAGGAACCCGCTCATGACCTGCGCCGAACTGCTGATCCGTCTGCTGCGCGACACCTACGCCACCGACACCGTGTTCGGCATTCCCGGCGTCCACACCATCGAGCTGTATCGCGGCCTGGAAGGTGGTGACAACGGCGGCCTGCGCCACGTGACCCCGCGTCACGAACAGGGCGCCGGCTTCATGGCCGATGGCTACGCCCGGGCCACCGGCAAGCCCGGCGTGTGTTTCATCATCACCGGCCCCGGCATGACCAATATCGCCACCGCCATGGGCCAGGCCCTGGCCGACTCGGTGCCGATGCTGGTCATCTCCAGCGTCAACCGCCGCGATACCCTCGGCCGCGGCCAGGGTCGGCTCCACGAACTGCCCGACCAGCGCAACATGCTGTCCGGCGTAGCGCGCTTCAGTCACACCCTGCTGGACCCCGAGGCGCTGCCCGAGGTCATGGCACGGGCCTTCGCCATCTTCGACGGCGCGCGCCCGGGGCCGGTGCACATCGAGATTCCCATCGACCTGTTCAACGCTGCGGTCACCGAGCCCAGGAGCTGGCGGCGTGCCGCCCTGGCCAAGGCGGCGCCCGACCCCGCGGCACTCGATCAGGCCTGTACCTGGCTCGCCGGCGCGAAGCGCCCACTGGTGCTGCTGGGCGGCGGCTGCGTCGCTGCCCCCGAGGCGGCGCGAGGCCTGGTCGAGGCACTGGACGCCCCGGCCGTCACCACCATCAATGCCAAGGGCCTGCTCGGTCGTGGCCACCCGCTGGATCTCGGAGCCAACGCCTCGCTGCCGGCGGTGCGCGAGCTGGCTCGAGAGGCCGACGTGGTGCTCGCCATCGGCACCGAACTCGGTGAGACCGACTATGACGTGGTGTTCGACGATGGCTTCGTGATCGCCGGCAAGCTGATCCGCATCGACATCGACCCCGAGCAGTTGGCACGCAATCAGGAGGCCGACCTGGCTCTGGTGGCCGATGCAGGGCTCAGCCTCGTCGCCTTGGCCGATCGCATCGGCGTCCCGGCGGCCAAGCGCGAGGGCGCCGCTCGCACCCGGGCGGCGTTGACCGCACTCGGGCTTGCCGAGGACCCGGCCTTCGCTACCTATGTGCCGCTGTTCGAGACCCTGCACGAGGCGCTGCCCGAGGCGATCATCGTCGGCGACTCCTGCGCCACGACCTATGCCGCCAATCACCTGGTCTCCCAGCCCGCCGTGCGGCGCTTTTTCAATGCCTCGACCGGCTACGGCACCTTAGGCTACGGCCTGCCCGCGGCCATGGGCGCCTGCCTGGCACGCCCCGACCTGCCGGTGATCGCCCTGGTTGGCGATGGCGGCATCATGTTCACCCTGACCGAACTCGCCTGCGCCGTAGAAGAGCGTCTGCCGCTGGTGATCGTGTTGTGGCACAACCAGGGCTACGAGGAGATCCGCCGTTTCATGGACAACGCCGGCGTGGCGCGCCTGGGCGTCGACATCCAGGCACCGGACTTCCAGACCCTGGCCGCGGGCTTCGGCTGCGCCGCGACCCGCGTCGGCGATGTGCCGGGGCTTGCCCGGGCACTGGCCAAGCGTCCGACCGCGGGACCGATGCTGATCGAGATCGATGCGGCCTCCTGGGAGGCCTCGCTCGGCTGAACGGCGCCGCGCACGGCCACCCACCCGGGCGGTGGCCCCCTCCCGGTCACCGCCCGACTCCACACGCGACCACATCGCAACGCCCGTCACAGCACCAATCGACAACAACAATCGACAACACAAGGACAACACCATGGCTTTCCTCGACCGCCTGCTCGGGCAGGACACCCTCGACGAGCATACGCACAAGAGCCTCGGCGCCTTCGGCACCCTGGCCCTGTGGCTGGGCGCCAACGTGGTGGTCACCACCATTCTGACCGGCATGCTGCTGGTCCCGGACCTGACATTTTCCACCGCCATGAGCACCGTGCTGATCGGCTCGCTGATCGGCGCGGTGCCGTTGCTACTGGTCGGCCTGATGGGCCAACGTACCGGCCTGCCCTCCATGGCACTGACCCGGCGCGCCTACGGGCCAACGGGCAGCCGGTTGATCTCGCTGGTCAACATGGGCGTGCTGATCGCCTGGAGCTGGATTCAGGCACTGCTTGCCGGCATGAGTCTCGACTACGCCATCGAGGCGACCACCGGCTACTCCAACCTGCCGCTGATGACCATCCTGTGCGAATCGGTGGTGGTGTTGATCGTGCTGCGCGGCCATCTTGGCATCGAGCGGGTCGAGCGCTGGGCGGCGCTGGCCATGGTTGGGCTGGCCGCCGTGGTGCTCTACCAGCTCAACAGCCACTACGACATGACCGCGCTGTTCGACATGCCGGTGGAATCGCACAATGGCATCACGCTCGGCATCGCCTTCGATATCGTCATCGCCACATCGTTCTCCTGGATTTCCTCCTCCGCCGACTACAACCGCAACTGCAAGAGCGGCGCCATCGCGGTGTGGGGCACCTACGTTGGCTATGTGCTGGCCGCGATGATCGCCATGGGCCTCGGCGCCGCCGTCTCCGGCATCTCGGTAATGAACGGCATGGAGCAGACCTATGACCCGACCCGGCTACTGTCCGGCTTCGGCTTTGGCCTGCCCGCCGCCCTCGTCATCTTCTTCTCGGTGATGACCACCAACGTGATGGCGGTCTACAGCGCCACGCTGTCGTGCATGAACGTCGCCCCGGGGATGGCCTTCTGGAAGCCCGCGCTGGTCATCGGGGTGGTCACCGTCTTCGGTGCCTTGATCCCCGGTATCCTCGACCAGTTCCAGAACTTCCTGCTGATCATCGGCGCCTTGTTCATTCCCGCCTTCTCGGTGATGATCGTCGACTACTACCTGGTCGGCCGCGATGGTTACCGTGCCGAGCTCGTCAAGGCACCGCACCAGCTCGGCCGCCCCACCGCCCCGGTAGCCGTCGGCGCCTACCTGATCGGCGCGGCCCTGGCCGCCTACTGGTCGCTGGTAGCGCCCTTGTCGTTCGGCGCCTCGCTGCCGGTATTCGTCATTACCGGCGGCCTCTACTGGCTCGGCGCCATCCTGTTCACCCGCCCCCGTCACGTCGCGGGGGTGATCGGAGAGTGACTCCCATGAGACTGCTGCTGGCGCAAACCGACCCTGTCCGCGGCGATACCGCCGCCAACCTGGAAGCCCTCGAGAGCCTGTGCGAGCAGGCCATCGCCGCCGGCGCCGACCTGCTCGCGCTGCCGGAGCTTGCCTTGACCGGCTACAACATCTTCGCCCAGCTCGACGAGCTGTCCGAGGATGTGGGGGGCCCCCTGACCACCCGCGTGGCCGAACTGGCTCGCCAGCACGGCCTGTTCATCCTGTTTGGCCTGGCCGAGCGCCAGGCCGATGGCCGGCTGACCAACTCGGCGGTACTGATCGACGACCGCGGTCAGCGCATCGCCACCTACCACAAACGCCAGCTATGGGATAAGGAAGCCGACCACTTCGTCGCCGGCGACGACCTCTGCGTGATCGATACCCGTCTCGGCCGCCTCGGCCTGATGATCTGCTACGACAACGAGTTTCCGGAAATGGCTCGGGCCCTGGCCCGCCACGGCGCCGAGGTCATCCTCTCGCCGACGGCCAATATGGTGCCCAACGCCGAGCGCCAGATCCTGCAGATTCGTGCCCGGGCGCTGGACAACCAGCGCTTCGTCGCCTGCATCAACCGCGCCGGCAGCGAAGAGGCCCTGCACTACTGCGGCAACAGCGTGGTGGCCGGCCCCGACGGTGAGGTGCTGGGCAGCCTCGGTGCCGACCCGGGCACCCTGGTGGTAGACATCGACCTGGATCGCATCGACGAGAGCCGTATTCATCAGGATTACCTGAAAGACCTGCGCGACCCGCCGAGGTCGCCAGCGTGAGTCACGCCTCCCTGCCCCGGGGCGATGCCGTCGGCTGGTACCGCACCCAGCGCAAGGCCGATGGCATCACCCTGATCGACGAGCCAGCGATCAAGCCGTTCTACCGCTGCAATATCTGGCACGTGAGCGGCCGCGACCGCGATCTGGTGGTGGATTTCGGCCTGGGGGCGGTGCCGCTCCGCCAGCGGGTGGCCCTGCTCGCCGAACGCGACATCGTCGCGGTGGCGAGCCACAGCCACTTCGATCACATCGGCGCCGCCCACGAATTCGACTGCTGCCACGTGCACCGCGCCGAAGCCGATATCCTGGCCGCCCCCGACAATCGTCGTACCCTGGCCGAGCGTTTTCTCGACGACGCCATGTTCGAGGCCCTGCCCCCGGAGCCCTACGCCCACGTTGGCTATCGCATCCCGGCACCAGCGGCCATCGAGCTCCTCGAGGACGGCGACACCCTGAACCTCGGCGACCGTCGCTTCACGGTAATCCACACCCCAGGCCACTCTCCCGGCGGCATCGCCCTGTGGGAAGCCGCCACCGCCACGCTGATTTCCGGTGACATCATCTATGACGGCGAGCTGATCGAGGATCTCTACCACAGCGACCTCGACGACTACGCGGCAAGCCTCAGGCGCCTGGGCGAGCTTCCGGTACGCTGCGTCCACGGCGGCCACTTCCCAAGCTTCTCCGGCGACCGCCTCACGACCCTGATCGACGACTGGCTACGCACCCACCAGCGCTAGCCCGTCCGTTCTTCCGCCCTTTCCCCCTTGTTCTGGAGCACGACGTGCGTCACCTGACCCAACAGTTCATCGACAATCAATGGATCGACAGCCACGGCCAGCGCCGTCTGGCGGTGACCGACCCCTACCGCCAGGAGCAGATCGCCGAGCTGACCGCGGGCCACGCCGCCGATGTCGACGCCGCGGTGGCCGCGGCGCGGCGCGCCCAGCCCGGCTGGCAGGCCCTCGGCGGAACGCGCCGTGCCGACTACCTCGACGCCTTCGCCAAGGGCCTGACCGCCAGGCGTGAGGAGCTGATGCGCACCTCGGCCGGCAACAACGGCAAGGCGCTGGCCGAAACCGAAATCGATCTCGACGATGCCATCGCCTGCTACCGCTACTATGCCACCCAGGCTCGCGCGCTCGAGGCCCGCCAGGGCCGCGTGGTCGAGCACGACATGGCGGGCGTTCAGGCCCAGGTCTTCGAGGACCCGGCCGGAGTGGTCGGCCTGATCACGCCGTGGAACTTTCCGCTGGTGACCAGCGCCTGGAAGATCGCGCCGGCGCTCGCCGCCGGCTGCACGGTGGTCTTCAAACCCTCCGAAGTCACCCCGCTGCCGGAGCACGCCCTGGCCGAAATCGCCGAGTCCATCGGCCTTCCCGCCGGTGTGCTCAACCTGGTGCATGGCGATGGCGAAGGCATCGGCGCGCCCCTGACCGCCCACAAGGGGATCGACAAGATCTCATTTACCGGCAGCAATCTGGTGGGGGAAAAGGTCATGCGGGCCGCCGCCGATGGCGTGCGGGGCGTATCGCTGGAGCTTGGCGGCAAGTCACCGATCCTGGTGCTGGATGACGCCGATATCGAATCGGCCGCCGACTGGGTCGCCGCCGGCATCTACTTCAACTCCGGACAGATCTGCTCGGCGACCTCGCGCCTGATCGTCCACGAGGCCGTGGCAGACGCCCTGTTGGATGCCCTCGCCAGGCGCATCGATGCGATTCGTCTCGGCGACCCGCTGGATGAACACACCGACATGGGCCCAATGACCAGCGCGCGTCAGCGTCAGGCGGTGGAGCGCTACCTGACGATCGCCGGCGAAGAAGGCCTGAGCGCGGTGCGCGATGCCCGCCATCGTGACCTGCCAGCCCAGGGTGAGTTCATCGCCCCGACCCTCTACCGTGACGTACCCACCGACAGTCGTCTGTGGCGCGAGGAAATCTTCGGCCCGGTGCTCTGCGCTCGCACGGTGACAAGCGATGCCGAGGCGATCGAACTCGCCAACGACAGCGACTTCGGCCTGGCCGCCACGGTGATTTCCGCCGACGTCGAGCGCGCCAAGCGCGTCGGCCGAGCCCTGCGCGCCGGCAGCATCTGGTACAACTCGGAGCAGGTGGTGATGCCGCAAGCCAGCTGGGGCGGATTCGGCATCAGCGGCATCGGACGCGAGCTGGGCCCATGGGGGCTATCTGGCTATCTCGAGGTCAAGCACCTGATCGGCCCGGCGGGCTAACGGCTGCCGGCATCTGACCGATGCCTGACCACGGGTCGGCGCTACCGGCACCGCGAACCCCAGGTCCCGTGCTCGCATCGCGAAATAGCCCCGACATGACGTCGGGGCTATTTTTCATGGAATGGCGAAAGACTGGTGCTAGATCAGACCGCAGCGACCTCGGCGGCGTTCTGCTTACGCCGCCTGAGCAGGATCGAGATCGCCAGCACCACCAGCATGGCCCAGGGGTAAGGCGTCAGGAAGGAGGCAAAGGCGGACGGCGCGGCGACCTCGTTCTGCACCGCAGTCGAGGCGATCACCTCCTGCCAGACCGCCACCACGATGTGCCAGGGCAGCAGAAAGAAGACCGTACACACGGCGCAGTCCATCAAATTGGCGGCCCGTGCCGGCGAGATGCCGAACTGCTCAGCCAGGCTTTTCACCAGCCCCGGCCCCACCAGCAGCAGCGCCGGTGCATTGGCCGACAGCGGCGTCGAGGCGGCAATCGTCACCGCCACGATGCTGGTCTCGGCGCTCGCCCGGTCTTTGACCAGACGCTTCTTGGCGCCCTCCAATAGCTTTTCCATCAGGCCGCTATCCAGAATCACCTGGGTCAGCGCCAGCACCATCAGCGCAAACAGCACCGCGCCGGTCACCGAGGCGATACCGTTCTCGATCAAACCGGTGCTTTCGCCCCTGGCCTCGGGCAACGAGAACAGGTCGCCCAGACCGATGGCACCGATCGCCAGGGCACACAACATGGCCACCAGATTGCCGATGAACATCGCCTCGACGATGTGGCGGCGCTTCATGGCGAACACCACCACCGCCGCCAGCGGGATCAGCATCACCAGCCCCGAGGCATGGCCGGAGGGCACCTCCACGGCGGCCGTGGAAGCCTCGCCGCTGGCACCGAACAGCATAAAGATCACCATCGAGATACCCGCCGCCGACAGCGCCAGCGGCAGGCGGGTGCGGATCACATCGGCGATCTCCGCCCCTTGGGTAAAGGAGGAAACGATGGTGGTATCCGACACCGGGGACAGATTGTCACCGAAGGCCGCACCGGACAGGATCGCCACCGCCAGCATGGACGGGTCCGCCCCCAGCAGGACACCCGCCGGATACAGCACGGGCGACAGTCCGATGACGGTGCCGGTACTGGTGCCGGTCCCCAGGGCAAACACCATCGCCATGGCAAACGCCAGCAGGGTGAAGGCGGCGCCCTCGGCCCCCACCGCGGCCCCCAACCACATCAGCCCGTCGATCAGCCCGCCGGCGGCCATCAGCTTGCCGAAGACACCGGCCAGCAGCCACAGCGCAATGATCGCCGTCGCGGTAGAGTTGCCCATGCCCTTGAGCAGGCTGTCGCAGTAGGCGGTTCGCTGCCGGCAGAGAAAGAGCCCGACCCCCATGGCCATCCAGGCACAGGCCCAGAACGGCTTGGTGCCGGCACGCTCGAACACCGACAGGTAGACCAGGCCCACTACCAGCAGTATCAGCGGCGTCAGGGCCCCGAGGGTCCCCCCACGGAAGGTTAGGGAAGGCATTGCACTTGGTGTTGTCATTGTCAGCGACCTTTGTTGTGTCGTGTTGCGTCGTCAGGAGAGAGGGCGTGCCGCGATCCCACTCAGCTTCCCAGCCCACCGAAGACCACTCCCCCCAGCACGATGGCCAGCAGCAGCAGGGTCTCCAGCGCCATCAGGATGACCGGCTTCCAGCCGACCACCGCTAGCTTCTGAAACGAGGTCTTGATGCCGAGGGCGGCGATGGCGGTGACCAGGCACCAGCGCGAAAGCGCCGACAGGCCCTCGTTCACGCTGTCGGGGATCAGCCCCAGGCTATTGACCAGCACCAGCGCCACGAAGCCCACCAGAAAGCCCGGCAGCATCGGTACCTGGCGTTTACCCTCGCTTTTGCGCGAGGCGCGATACAGCCAGCTGAAGACCATCACCACCGGCACCAACATGGCCACGCGCACCAGCTTCACCAGGGTCGAGACGTCGCCGGTTTCTTCGGAGATGATGTAGCCCGCCCCGACCACCTGGGCCACGTCATGGATGGTGCCACCCAGAAAGATCCCGGCCTGGGTGTTGGCAAGATCGAGCACCCCCACCAGCAGCGGATAGGTCACCATGGCCACGGTGGAGAGCGTGGTCACCCCCACCACCGTGAGAATGGTGTTGCGCTCGCTGGTGTCGTTCTTGGGCATGACTGCCGACAGCGCCAACGCCGCCGATGCACCGCAGATCGCCACGGCGCCACCGGTCAACAGGCCGAGATCACGATGCAGACCAAGCGCCCGGGCGAGCAGACCACCCGCGCAGATCACCAGCCCCACCGCGGCGAGTACCGTCAGCACCGGGCCGAGCCCGAGCTCACCGACCTGCTCGAGCGTCATGCGCGCCCCCAGCAAGGCGACACCAAGGCGCAGAACGGTGCGCGCGGCAAACTCGACACCCGGCAGGCAGCGTCCCTCCTCGCTCAAGAAGTGCAGCGACATGCCGAACAGCAGCGCGTACAGCAGGGTCGGGCCGCCGTAATGATCAGCGATAAAGGTGGTGGCGAGTGCGATGGTCACGCACACCAGAAGCCCGCGACCGATCGGACTGAGCGACGACAGTCGGCGCGTCAGTCGCTTTCGCGGCGTCGCCGCAGAGGCGGAAGAAGATGGCGAGGTCATAACACGACTCCCGAACGAGAAGACGAGCGAATCCAGTCCTGCCGGCGAGTCCGGCAAGAGGTGGGCGCCCCTTGGGTGAACAGGATGGCGGCGTCAGACGTCGCCCTGGTTGACGTTCGCGTCAGTCGCCCGTGACCGCTGCGACGACGTCTTCTGCCAGCACCTGCACGGTATCGACAATCGGCACGCTGTCATCGAGCGCATCGCGGATCACCGACAGCTCGGTGCAGGCCAGCACCAGCACATCTGCGCCCGCGGCCCGTACGTCACGGGCGGCATCGCGGAAGGCCGCGTGGGTATCGGGCGCTCGCCCGGCGCCGCGCTTGACCGCACGGATCACCTCGAGCACACGATCCTCGTCATCGGGGTAGACCAACGTAAGTCCCCGAGCCTCGACGAAGCCCTCGTACAGGCCGATCTTGCGCAGCGCTGGCGAGCACAACATGCCCACTTTTGCGTTAGGCATCTCGGCGGCCACCCGGTCCAGAGTGCGCTCGACGATGTGCCATACCGGGATGTCCACCGCCTGCTGGGCGTCTGGCCAGTAGTAGTGGGCGGTATTGCACGGCATGACCAGAAAATCGCAACCCGCCTGCTCGAGACGTCTGGCCATGGCGGCGATGGCCGGCGCCGGAGATTCTCCGTCGCCGTCGATCAGCGCCCTGATACGTGACGGCACCTTGGGGTTGTTATCGACCAGCAGGTGCACGTGATCAATATCGTCCTCGCCGGGCGTCACCTCGATGACCTTCTGCATGAAAGCCACCGTGGCGTCCGGTCCCATCCCGCCCAGCACACCGACCATCGGATGATCGGCGGTTGCTGCGGTGTTGTCTGATGAATGCGTCATTGCGGGTCCTTTTAGGGGTGATGGCCGACGTCAGAAACCAAGCATATTGGGCAACCACAGGCTGAGCTGCGGGAAGAACGCCAGCAGCAGCGCGATGACTACCATGGACCCCACCAGCGGCAGCGCGCGCACCGAGATGCGCTCGATGGAGACGTTGGCGATCGATGAGCTGATGAACATGTTCTCGCCCAGCGGCGGTGTCGAGAAGCCGATGCCCAGGCTCACCACCAGCACGATGCCGAAGTGCACGGGGTCGACGCCAAGTTCCACCATCACCGGCAGCAGCACCGGGGTGACGATCATGATGGTGGCCAAGATCTCGATAAACATGCCGACGATCAGCAAGAAACCGATCACCAGGATCCACACCAACCACAGACTATTGGTGATATCCAGAATGCCCTGGGCGATCATCGCCGGGATGTGATTCTCGACCAGAATCCGGCCAAAGGCGGTGGCGGTGAACATGATGATTAGCACTCGACCGGTCAGCCAGGTGGTGCTCTGGAAGGCCTCATTGAGACCGCGCAGCGACGACTCCTTGTGGATGAACACACCGACGAACAGCGCGTAGAAGATCGAGACCACGGCCGCCTCGGTGGGGGTAAACATGCCCGAATAGATGCCGCCGAGGATCACCACCGGCGCCATCAGCGACCAGAAGCCGTCCTTCAGCACCGCGATCACCCGCTTGCGATCATAGGACGTGCCCTCGGTCTGGTAGCCGTTGCGCTTGGCGGTGATGTAGTTGGCGACCATCAGGCCCGCACCCAGCATCACGCCAGGAATGACGCCGGCCATGAACAGCGCGGAAATCGACTCATTGGCGGTGACGCCATAGATCACCAGCGGCATGCTGGGCGGAATCACCACCCCAAGACCACCGGCGGTAGCGGTGATCGCCGCCGGATAGCTTCTGCCGTAGCCGCGCTCGATCATCGCCGGTATCACCAGCATGCCCACCGCTGCGGTGGTGGCGGGCCCCGAACCGGAGATCGCACCAAAAAACATGCAGGCCATCACCGCTGCAGCGCCGAGTCCACCGGCGGCAGGCCCCGCCAGTTCTTCGGCAATCACGATCAAGCGCCTGGCGATACCGGCATCGCCCATCAGCGCGCCGGCCAGAATGAACGACGGCAGCGCCATCAGCGGAAAGGAGTTGATGGCCGAGAAGGCCAGCTCGATCAGCGAACTGAGGTCATCGCCGTTGAGCACGTATACGGCCATGGAAGCCACGCCGAGAGACACCACGATGGGGGTGCCGAAGAACAAGAGCCCGGCAAACATGGAAAACAGTACGGTTGCGGCCATGGGTTAGCCCTCCGCCTTGGACGGTGTCTTGCCGTCGCTGTGATGGCTCGTTTCCTCGGTAATCTTGGAAACTTCTTGGGCGTCCACATCACCAGGCTCGATGCCCTTGACCAGCTTCAGGTACTGCACCTGCAGCACACGAAAGGCCATCAAGGTAAAGGCGATCGGGAAGACGAAGTAGACGTAGGCCAGCGACCAGCCCAGGGCAGGCGAGTCGTAGGGGAATTCCAGCAAGAGTCCGATCAAGTCCAGACTCTTGTAAGCCAGCACCAGACAGAAGGCGACCCAGATCAAATCGACCAGCAGCAGCAGGGTATTGGCCACCTTGCGCGGCATCAGCTTGATGTGGGTCTGTAGCCGGTTATGGGCGCTCAGGTGGGCGGCGTGGGCCGCTCCCAGAAAGACGAACCAGACGAAGGCGTAGCGCGCAAGCTCCTCGATCCAGGCCATCCCGATACCCAAGGTGACCCGCATCACCACCTGGACGAACAGCAGAATGACAAATAGCCCAAGCAGAAAGCGACAGGCGTAGTCTTCGATATAGTTGAGTTTGGCCAGCATGGAGGCCTCCTTCCCGACGGGAATACAGCAACAGGAATGGCAGCAAGGCTCAGGCAGCGGTCAGCGACCGCCGCCCGGAGTGGCAACGGTCAGTGACCGAGAGCCGCCTGCATTTCCTCGAAGGCTTCCTGGCCGCCGATGTCGTCGAAGAACTGCGGCCATACCTCTTCCCGAGCGACGCGGATCCACTCATCCTCGTCTTCCAGGGTGGCCATCTCGACGCCTTCGGCTTCCATGGTGGCACGCGCTTCGGAGGCCTTGGTCAGCTGGAACTGCAGTGCGTACAGCTGTGCCTCCAGGCCGGCGCGGTCGATGATCGCGCGCTCCTCGTCGGAGAGTCCCTCATAGCTGCGTACTCCCATGACGATGGGCTGCAGCGAATACTGGGCGTGGAGTTCGGTGAGGTGGTCCTGCACCTCATGGAACTTCATGGTGCTGTTGACGATGTAGGGGTTGTCCTGACCGTCGATCACCCCCTGCTGCAGGCCGGTGAACACCTCCGGCCACGACATGCTGATGGGACTCGCTCCCCAGGCCTCGTAGCTGGCTAGCATGATCTCGTTCTGCGGTACGCGAACCTTGAGACCCTCGACATCGGCGAGCGTCGTCACCGGGCGCTGGGAGTTGGTCAGATGACGGAAGTTGGAGTAGAGCCAGCTGACGATGTGCACGCCAGCCTCTTCCTCCGCGATGGCGTTCCAGCGGTCCGCTAGCGGCCCGGTGGTGGCCTTGACCGCATCGGCGTGACTGCGCAGAGCGTAAGGCATGGTCAGGGCACCGAGACGCGCCGCGTAGGGGGTCAGGTTGCCGACGCCAACCAGGGCGAAGTCCAGCTTGCCGATACGGGTATCCTGAATCATGCCGGTCTCGGAACCGAGTTGCCCGCCGGGGAACAGCTCGACCTGCATTTCGCCATCGGATAGCGACTCAACCAGTTCCTCGAAGCGCTGGGCCAGGGCACCCTGGTCCGAGTCCATGGGATCGCCCATGCCGACTTTGAAGGTCTTGGCCTCGGCGACGGAAGCGGTGGCGGCCATAACGATGGCGGCGGTGAGTAGAGTCTTCTTGAACATTGTTGTCACTCCAGGTGTGTTGTTATTGACGTAGTCAAGCGTGACCAGGCCCAGCCTCAACTCGAGCCGAACGTCCTGTCGGACAAGGGCTGGGGGTGTTGCACCGCCTCATCCATGGCGGCGCTCATCAGCGCGACAATATCGTCGCAGTCTGCCTGATCGAAGGTCAGCGGCAGGCGCAGATCACACAGGGTGGCAAGCACCCTGTCTGCCGCCGGCAGCGACCGGGTGTTGGCCAGATAGCCCCAGCTGTCATAGCGGCTGGTGTAGTCTTCAGGTACCGGCTTGCCATACCACTTCAGTGGAATGCCGCGGGCTTCACAGCCCTCGACAAAGCGCGAGATGACATCGCCGGCCACGCCCGGCAGGCGAAACTGGATGGAACTACCGACGAAGTCTTCCTCGACGGGACGAGCAATCCGTTGCACGTTAGGGACATCTGCCAGGCGCTTTTCCATGCGTTCGTACAGCACGTTCCAGCGTGCTTTGCGGCGCTCCAACTCAGCCAGCTGCGGGCGCAGGATGGCCGCTCGCAGGTTATCCATGCGACCACTCATGTTGGGCGTCAACAGGCGCGTCTCGGCGAAACTCTCGGGCGCCGGCGCGGCCAGGTGACGGTCATAGAGCATGTAGGAGCCAGACAGAATCACCGCGCGACGCATGACGTCAGCGTCCGAAGTGGCGAGTAGTCCACCCTCCCCCGAATTGATGTGCTTATAGGTCTGGGTGCTAAAGCATCCCACCTTGCCGAAGGTGCCGCTGGGACGCCCGCGATAGGCAGCCCCCATGGTGTGGGCACAATCCTCGATCAGCACGATCCCGTGGGACTCGCACACCGCGACGATGGCGTCCATGTCGCCGATGTGCCCACGCATGTGGGAGAGCACGAAGAACCTGGCGCCGCTCTCGCGAGCGGCACGATCGAGATCGGCGGAATCCACGGTGGTGTCGTCGAGGATGTCCACCAGCACCGCCTCGCCCCCCGCCGCCACGATGCTGCCGGGCACCGGCGACAGGGTGAAGGCGTTGCACAGCACCTTGTCGCCGGCCGCGAGCCCGCAGGCGCGCAGCGCCAGCTGCAGCGCATAGCCGCCGGAGGCACAGGCCAGCGCATAGTCGACGCCCAGGCTCGCGGCGAACTCGGATTCCAGCAGGGCGGTTTCACCGGCCTCGCCTTCGGCCAAGTTGTAGCGATGCAGGCGGCCGCTTTGGAGCACGGCCACCGCCGAGGCGATGGCGTCGTCACCGATGGCTTCCTGCTGAGTGACGGATTTGGCAAAACGGCGCATGGCAAGCTCCATCGCTGGCGACTCAGTAACGAGTCTGGCGGTGAACAGGGAAGTCCCACTGGCGCTCGGGGAAGTACTTGGCCAGACGCCAGTCGCAGGCGCGGGCGTGACCTTCCATGCCCTCGGTGCGGGAAATCCGGGAGCCCACCGCGCTGAAGGTCAGGTTGGCCTCGACGCTCAACTGCTGAGTGGTCAATACCTTCATGAACTTGTGGACGTTGAGCCCACCGGAGTACCGCCCGGCACGCTTGGTCGGCAGGATATGGTTGGTCCCGGAGCACTTGTCACCGTGGGTGACAGTGCTGCCCTCACCGAGGAACAGCGACCCGTAGTTGGACAGGTGCTGCTTCCACCAGTCCAGGTCCTCGCACAGCACCTGCAGGTGCTCGCAGGCGTACTGATCACTGATCGCGACGACTTCCTCGCGGCTGTCGCCCACGATGACCTCCCCAAAGTCGCGCCAGGCGGCGTGGACGATGTCGGCATTGGGCATGTCGTCGGCGACCTTCGGCAGGATCTCCATCACTTCCCGGGCGATGGCCTCGCTGGTGCTGAACAGCCACACCGGCGAATTCGGACCATGTTCGGCCTGGGACACCAGGTCGACGGCGATGGTCATCGGGTCGGCGGACGCATCGGCGATGATCGCGGA
>Ga0114954_1000078_pt1 | contig 35277 bp, 32 predicted proteins | sample Porto_4metaG_FD_87299 | JGI IMG/M metagenome (GOLD analysis project Ga0114954, IMG submission 87299) | Marine algal microbial communities from Porto, Portugal - Porto_4 metaG | ecosystem: Host-associated > Algae > Red algae > Unclassified | place: Portugal: Porto | collected 2015-02-02
GCCACCACCGGCGGGAACAGGTGGCGCAAGGGGCGAATGCCGAAGCCGACCAACAACATGGCCACACCGCCGATCAACTGAGCGCCGAAGATGCCTTCGAGACCGTACTGGCTACCCACGGCGGTCAACGTTGGCACATAGGCGAACCCGACGCCGAAGATGCTCGGCAGTCGAGCACCGAAGCGACCCACACCGTATAGCTGGATCAGCGTGGCGATGCCGGACGTCAGCAGGGATACCTGAATGAGCAGCAGCGTCTGGTTGCTGGTAGCACCGACGGTGCCGGCCACGATGATCGGCACGGTAATGGTACCCATGATCATGGCGAGGATGTGTTGCAGTGATAATGGCAGGGCGCGGGTGAGCGGCGGCCGGCCATGAAAGTCGAACACGGAAGTGCTGTGGGGGCTTTTCATGGATACGATTACCGGTTGTTTTTGTATACAGTTGCAATTCTGGTAATCATTTCCAAAAACTTCAAGCGATGCGCCCGTTCGCGGGGAAAATTGCGACGAATGGATGAGATCACCGCGCTGTGCCGGCGGCGGGTCTGAAGGGGCCGGCAGCGCCCAAGGGGCACAGAACCGCGCCACGGCCAAGCCGAAGCACGGACGGCCACCAGCAGGCAGTCGTGTCACGCCGATGGCGTCAGGGGCACCGTCGGTGCAAGGGTCAGGGCCACCGTCGGCGCAAGAGTCAGGGGCAGCGGAGAGACCCGCCGGCCTCGGCTCAGGGGGCGGCGGTCATGCCTTCAAGTATCGCGTGGGTGGCGGTTGGCGAGGAGTGCCGTAGGCGGGCTGGACCGAAGGCTAGGCCGATGGGGGCCTGCCCTTGCCTCAACTCTCGAGCAGGAAGGTCACGGGGCCGTCGTTGACCAGCGAGACCTGCATGTTGGCGCCGAACTCGCCGCAGGCCACGGGGTCGTGGCGCAGGTGGGCTTTTTCGAGTAACACCTGAAAGAGGCGCTCTCCCTCTGCCGGTGGCGCGGCGCTGGAGAAGCTGGGGCGCAGCCCCTTGCGGGTGCTGGCGGCCAATGTGAACTGTGACACCAGCAGTAGCCCGCCGCCGGCTTGTCGAACGTCGAGGTTCATCTTGCCATCGCCATCGCTGAAGACCCGGTAGTGCAGCAGCTTGTGCAGCAAGCGATCGACGCTGGTTTCGTCGTCGCCCTTTTCCACCCCGATCAGGGCCAGCAGTCCGGGGCCGATGGTGCCCACGCAGCGAGCATCGACTTCCACGCTGGCACGGCTAACGCGTTGGATCAGGGCTTTCATGAGGCTCTCCGTGGTGGGCTCTCGGTGGGGGGGCTTTCTGTGCTGGGCTCTGCCGAAGGGCTCTGCCGAAGGGCTCGGCTGACTCGCCGGGCAAGCGCAGCGAGCCTATCACGAAGGCGGCCCGTTGCGCAGACGGCCATGCCTCGGAGAACTGTATGGCTAACCTCGCCCCAGCAGGTTATCGCGAAACTCCCGACTCAGTGGCTCATCACCCAGCCAGATGCCGAACATGGCACTGGCCAGTGCCGCCTCGGGGGCCCGATACAGGACTTCGTCGTTGAGTGTCAGGGTCAACTGCTGACCATCCCAGGTCAGGCTGTAGCGATCTCCGGGTGCCACGTCCCGATAGCTCGCGTTGAACGTCCTCAGCGCTGCCGCGATGGTGGGAAAGTCGCGGGCACCGACCTGGTCGCGCAGGGTGTCTTCGGTTACGTCGGCGAAGTCGGCGGCATCGATGGCATGAAAGTAGTGCAGCACCAGCTTGCGTGGCACGCTCGATTGGGGCGCGGGGCGAGGATACCCATTGGCCTGATAGTAGGCCCCGGCATAGGCGTCCCAGATCATGTAGGTGAAGAGGCCCGCACCGACCAGGCGGTAGCCGGGCGGCTCGGTCAGCGTCGTGGCGAACTGGGCATCCTTGACCCTCACCCGGTCCTGGGCGTTGGCCTCCAGTGGGACCAGCGAGGCCAGCACCAGGCAGGCCATCAGCCCGCCGCCGCGGATCAGGCGTGCGATGCGAGGGGAGGTGAGAGGGGAGGTAAGAAGGGCGTTTTGACGCGGGACGTCGGGGCCGTACATGGCGTCGTCTCCTGGGTCATGATGTGTACAAATCATGAGGCATCGACGTCGTCATGTATAGCTATTGTATAGATTTTGGTAGGCGATGAATGCGTTGCCTACCAGGCTCTGCATAGCATGATGTCGCAGTGCAGCTCGGTCAAAAGGCGCTTGGTGATCTGACTTCGGCGGCCCACCTGGCCACGGTTGCCCAGCGCGAGGAGGTCCGGGGGCTGACGCCTCAGGTGCGCCATCAGCACCTCCAGCGGTTCGCCCTGCTCGAGGACCAGCTCGAGCTCGGGCACCTGGTCGAACTCGGACATCAACTGGTCGATCTCGCGTTCCAGCTGGGTGCGCAGTCGGGCGACTTCCTGGTCGCGCCAGCGGGCATAGCCGCTGTCGGAGCCGAGTTCGCGCTCGCCGGGCACGTCCCAGGCGTGAAGCAGGGTCAGGCGAGACTCGGGAAAGCGGATCAGCGCCTCGCGCAAGGTCCGCCGGCAGGTCAGGGAAAAGTCCACCGGGACCAGGATATCGTGCCAGTCGCTGGACGGTGGCTGGCTGACCGTCAGTACCGGGCAGGGGGCGCTGCGCAGTACCCGGGCAAGGGTCGTACCGCCGACCAGGTCAGGGTGGCCGCGCTTGCGATGGGTGCCGAGGATGATCATGTCTGCGCTGCGCTCGTGGGCCTCGCGTATGATCTCGGTGTAGGCCGGCCCTGTGACGGTCTGGATCAGGTGAGCCGGCTCGTCGAGAGCATAGTCCTCGCGCAGGTCGGTCATGATCGACTGGATATCGGCCACCACCGCGCCCTCGAGGTCGCGCAGTACACGGTGAGGCAGATACGGATCGAGGACATGGATCACATCCAGGCGAGCGCCCTGCTCGCCGGCCAGGCGGATCGCTCGGCCGAAGGCGGCACGATTTTCGGCGGACAGGTCACAGGCAAACAACAGGGTGCGAGTCATGGCTCAGCCCTCTTAACGCCGGCGGGTGAGTCCTCAGCATGGTGCGGCATCGGCGATCGCGCAAGCGACGTCATGCGGCGTCGGTTCGGGCGGCGAGCCACGAAGGTGTGCCGATACGAAGCACTATCCATCTCTTGAATCGTGTCGGTCGGGACGCCAAGCCCCGGAAAGGAAAGCTCAGAAAGGAAAGCCCAGAAAGGAACGCCCCGGCCACCGAGGGCCGGGGTTTGCTTGTCGTGGCCGGGGGCTCGCGGACCTAGCCCTGTGGCATAGCCCTGGGGCCTAGCCCGGGGGCCGCGCTCGGGGTACCGATATGGCGGCCATGCGGGCTACCACCAGGCATTGAAGTGATGCACCGGCCCCCGGCCCTGGCCCACGTCCAGGCGGTGGCTTGCTTCCAGCGCCTCGTGCAGCCAGCGTTTGGCGTCGCCGATGGCGGTAACGATGCGGTCGTGATCGGCATCCGGCGGCAGGTGGGCGAGATGTGCGGCGATCGCCGACGACAGTGCGCAGCCGGTACCGTGAAGGTTGGCGGTGTCGATGCGTGGTGCCGGAAGCCAGCGGTCGCCCTGGGGTGTGGCCAGCAGGTCCGGACAGCTATCGCCGGCCAAATGGCCGCCCTTGAGCAGGACATAGGGCGAGGCCAAGGCCTTCAGCGAAGGCAGCATCGCTTCCATGGCATCGGCTGTGGTGGGCGCGGCAACGCCGAGCAATACGGCCGCCTCGGGCAGGTTCGGGGTGATCACATCGGCCATCGGCACCAGCACGTCACGTACGGCGCTGATGCCGGCGGCATCGACCAGAACATCGCCGCTCTTGGCGACCATGACCGGATCCAGGACGATCCAGCGTGGGCGGCGAGCCTCAAGCGCCTCGCGTAGCGCTTCTGCCACCTCGCGGCTGGCGACCATGCCGATCTTGACGGCATCGATGCGCACGTCTTCGAGGAGATTATCGAGTTGCTCGCGGATGATACCGGCGGGCACCGGATGTACCGCCGCCACACCGCGGGTATTCTGGGCGATCACCGCGGTGATGACATTCGTGGCATAGGTGCCGAGGGCCGACAGGGTCTTGATATCCCCCTGCAGCCCGGCGCCGCCCGAGGGGTCGGAGCCAGCGATGGTCAGAGTATGAGGAATCGATACAGCGTGAGACATGAACGTGGCCCGGATGACAGCGTGGCACACAGCATACTAAAGCCGCCGGGGGCTGGGCCATGTTGAGCCTGTTTGTTGTCGCCCTGGTCAGTGCCACGGTATTGCCCGGTGGCTCCGAAGCCTGGTTCGCCACGCTCTGGTGTCGGGGCGAGGCGCCCCTGGCGCTGTGGTCAAGCGCGACCGCCGGCAACGTGCTTGGCAGCCTGATCAATGTGGCGCTGGGGCGCTACGCTCGCGGTTTTCAGCACCGTCGCTGGTTTCCCGTGTCGCCAAAGGGCCTGGCGCGAGCGGAGCACTGGTATCGGCGTGGCGGCGAAGCGACCCTGCTGTTGGCCTGGGTGCCGGTGATCGGCGACCCGCTGACGGTGCTCGCCGGCATTGCCCGACTGCCCTGGTGGCGAGTGACGGCGTGGATACTGATCAGCAAGGGAGGCCGCTATGCCGCGCTATTGTGGCTCGCCGAGCGGTACCTGGCACCGCTGTGCTCTGCCTAGTGTCGCAGGGCGCCGAGCCGGACTGGCGCCGGCTGTGACACTCGGTGTGAATCCGATGTGACGGGGCGCTCCAGGTATCGTGGTGGGCGGTCAGCGGGCAAGTGGGAGACCCCCTGAACAACCACACCCCACCGCCGTCAGGTGGTGGGGTGTGGGGCGTCGCCGAGCGTCCAGCTTTCCAGCTTGGCGCTTGGCCGCGAGGGCTTGGCTACAGAGAGCCGCTTGGCGCGGCTCGCAGGAGGTTACTCGCCGTCATCGCCAAAGTCCGTCCCGCCGCCGGGGTTACGGGCGTTGTAGTACGCCTGCTCGGAGATGGCATGGTAGTTCACCACCTTGTTTTGGAAGTCGCGGTAGGAGTCGTAGATGCGTCCGGCGATGTCGCTTGAGTCGGCCAGCTCCTGTACCACTTCCGCGGAGTACTCCTGGGCCTGGGCCAGGACGTCATCGGGCAGTTTGCGCAGCTGAACGTCGTGCTCGTTGATCAGCGTTGCCAGGGCATCGTTGTTGCGCGCGGTGTACTCGTCGAGCACGTCCTGGTTCACATCACGCACTGCCGTGCGCAGGATCGCCTGCAGGTCTGCGGGCAGTTCGGCGTAGGCGTCTTCGTTGATGATCGCCTCGAACATCACGGTCGGCTCATGCCAGCCCGGGTAGTAGTAGTACTCGGCGGCCTGGTGCAGGCCGAAGGCCAGGTCGTTATATGGGCCGATCCACTCGGTGGCGTCGATGGCGCCGGACTGCAGGGAGGTGAAGATTTCGCCGCCCGGCATGTTGACGATGGCCACGCCCATGCGATTCATCACTTCGCCACCGAGGCCCGGCATGCGCATCTTCAAGCCGTCGAGGTCGGCAACGGAGTTGATTTCCTTGTTGTACCAGCCGCCCATCTGCACGCCGGAGGCGCCGGCTGCCAGCACGTCGACGCCGAAGTCGTCATACAGCTCGTTCCACAGCTCCAGGCCGCCACCGTAGTGCAGCCAGGCGTTCATTTCCTGGGCGTTCATGCCAAACGGTACGGCGGCAAAGAACTGCGCCGCCGGCGCCTTGCCCTTCCAGTAGTAGGACGCGGAGTGACCGATCTGCGCGGTGCCCTCGGAGACGGCGTCGAAGACTTCGAAGCCGGGCACGAGCTGGCCGGCACCGAAGACTTCGATCTTGAGACGGCCGTCAGACATTTCCTCGACCAACTTGGCCAGGCGCTCGGGGCCTTGGCCGACACCGGGGAAGTTCTTCGGCCACGAGGTGACCAGCTTCCATTCGAAGGTGTCCTGGGCCTGGGCCTGGACGCCGATCAGCATCATGCCGGCGGCACCGGTGAGGGCAATGGCCTTGGCGAGTGACGTGCGTTGCATGCGTTGTCCCCTTAGATTGTGCGTTGTGATGTTATGGACATGGGACAGCCCGGGTCGGGCTGGCTTGCAGAAAGGGAGCGGCGGATGGGCCGCTCCGGCTTCAGGGAAGTGACGATCCGTCGCTTCCGACACTATAGACGGCCCCGGTGAGTGGGCCGCCTACCGTAAATCCACGCTAGGCGGTGCAGCTTAGAACTGCGTCGGTAGCCAGGTGGCCAGTTGCGGGAAGAACGACAGCGCGATCAGCATGCCGAGCTGGAGCACGATAAACGGGATCACCCCGCGGTAGATCGCCGATGTCGGTACAGAATCCGGCGCCACGCCGCGCAGGTAGAACAGGGCGAAGCCGAACGGTGGGGTCAAGAATGACGTCTGCAGGTTGATCGCGATCATGATGCCGAGCCAGATCGGGTCGAGGCCCATGGCCAGCAGGATCGGGCCGACGATGGGCACCACCACGAAGGTGATCTCGATGAAGTCGAGAATGAAGCCAAGCAGAAAGATCACCAGCATGACGATGATGGTGGCGCCGATGACGCCGCCGGGCATGTTGTCGAACAGGTGCTTGACCAGCTCTTCACCGCCATAGGCGCGAAACACCAGCGAGAACAGTGCCGCACCGATCAGGATCAGAAACACCATGGTGGTGACGTGGGTGGTGGAGCGCAGCACTTCCTTGAGCGTGGCCAGATCAAGGCGGCGATAGGCCAGGGCCAGGACGAAAGCGCCGAAGGCGCCGACGGCGGAAGCCTCGGTGGGGGTGGCGAAGCCACCGAGAATCGAGCCGAGCACCGCCACGATCAGCACGATGGGGGGCACTAGCCCCTTGAGCAGCAGCAGGCCGATGCCGCTGGTGTGCCCCATCTCGGCCATCAACTCGGTTCGATCCACCGCCGGTGCTGCGCTTGGCTTGAACAGCGCCACGAGGCTCACGTAGATGATGTACGCCACCACCAGCAGCAGGCCGGGAACCAGCGCGCCCATGAACAGATCGCCCACCGAGACGGTCTTGGGGCTGAAGATGCCCATCGACAGCTGGGCCTGCTGGTAAGCCGACGACAGCACGTCGCCCAGCAGTACCAGGGCGATGGAGGGCGGAATGATCTGACCCAGGGTCCCGGTGGCACAGATGGTGCCGGTGGCCAGCGACTGACTATAGCCGCGCTTGAGCATGGTCGGCAGCGACATCAGGCCCATGGTGACGACCGTGGCGCCGACGATGCCGGTGGACGCCGCCAGCATCATGCCGACCAGGGTCACCGAGATGCCGAGACCGCCACGCAGGGAGCCGAACAGCAAGGCCATGGCGTCGAGCAGGGTCTCGGCGACCTTGGATTTTTCCAGCAACACGCCCATCAGCACGAACAGTGGCACCGCCAATAGGGTGGAGTTGGTCATGATGCCGTAGAGGCGATTGGGGAAGGCGCCGAGGTAGCTGCTGTCGAAGTTGGCATCGATGCCGAGACTCTCGAGCCCGTAGCCGAAGCCGGCGAAGGCCAATGCGGTCCCGGCCAGCGACAGGGCCACCGGATAGCCAAACATGAGCACCGCACAGATGACGCCGAACAGCACCAGGGGCATGAATTCCAGCATTACAGGTGCTCCTCGTTGGCGTCGTGGTCCTGGCACTCGGGATCGAGGCGCCCGGTAAGAATCAGCCACTGGCGGCAGGCTTCCGCCAGGGCCTGCAGCAGCATTAGCGCGGCGAACAGTGGTATCAGCGTTTTCAACAGGAAGACCCCGGGAATGCCGCCGGCATCGGGCGACCCTTCGAAGATGGCCCAGGACTTGCCGACGTAGCCGAGGCTGGTCGCGATCACGAACAGCATGACCGGAAGCAGGAGAAACAGGGTGCCGAGCAGATCCACCAGCGCCTTCTTGCGGGGCGTCATGGCGCGATAGAAGATGTCGACCCTTACGTGGCCGTCGTGTTTCAGGGTGTAGGCCGCCGCCAGCATGAAGACCATGGCGTGCATGTACATTACAGATTCCTGCATCGGGATGCTGTTGACGCTGAAGGCGTAGCGCAGCAACACGATCAGAAACTGGATCGCCATCATCGCTAGCACCAGCCAGGACAAGGCCTTGCCGAGGCGATCTGAGAAGGCATCCAGGGCCGCTATCGGGCCGGGTAAGCCGCGGGATTGGGGCATGGGGGAACTCGCTGGTGGTATCCGGTTCGTCAGGAAGCATCATCGCACGGGGGCGGATCACGCCGCCGGAGTGAGGCTAACGCTGACTATACGGTAAGCCCGTGGCGACTGTCATGACGGCCAAGGTCGATGCTCGATGGGCACGAGTCCCTTGCGGGATGCGGCGTCAGACGCCTCGAACGGGGCAAGAAGGGCGGTCTGTGAGGTGCCTGTGGGGTCAGGAGAAGGCGGTGCTGGTGTCGATGGTGGCCAGGCACGCCTTGGGCAGGCGAATGTCGATGGCGACCGGCAGGTGGTCGGAGAACAGGTGGTCGAGCACTTCGACGTCGTCGGCCTCCAGCGATGACGACAGCAGGATATGGTCCAGCGCGCGGCGTGGCTGCCAGGCCGGGTAACTCGCGACCGGGCGCACCGGGTGCAGCGGAAGGGCTTCATAGAGCCGACTATGGGCCTGGAGGCGGTCCGGCGTGCAGTTCAAGTCGCCCATCACGACCACGTGCTTGAGCGGTGTAATGCACTCACTGAGGTAGTCGAGCTGACGCGTCTGGGTGCGTTGGCCGAGGGCCAGGTGGCAGACGAACAGGTGAAGGGCGTCTGGCCCTTTGCCGAAAGTGGCATGGATGGCGCCGCGGCCGGGCAGGGTGCCCGGCAGGCGGTGTTCCTCGATCCGCGTTGGCTTGAGACGCGAGAGCAGTCCATTGCTGTGCTGACCAAAGCGTCCCAGATTGCGGTTCAGCTGCTGATAGTGGTGGGGAAAGTCCGCGGTCGTTGCCAGGTGGTGCAGCTGATTGACCTGGCTCGAGCGGATGCTGCCGCCGTCGACCTCCTGAAGGCCGACGACGTCGAAGCGCGACAGTACCTCGGCGATCACGTCGAGGCGCCGCATGCGCTTGGGGTGCGGCAGCAGGTGCTGCCAGCTGCGGGTAAGGTAGTGGTGATAGGCCGACGTCTGGATGCCCACCTGAAGGTTGAAGGTCAGAAGCTTTAGATGACCGTCCTTCAGGGTGGGTGGATGGGCGTCGGCCAGCGAGGTCATTCCTGGGCGGCCTCTTCCTGGCGGACTTGCTCGATCAGCTGAGCGGCGATCTTGGGCATGTTCTCGAGGCTGCCGGCGGTGCTTGGCGAGACGATAAAGCGGCCATCGACCACCAGTGCCGGGACGCCCATCAGCTCGAGGTTGCGCATCGCCGCATTGGCACGGTTGACCTGGGACTTGACGCCGAAGCCGTCCAGCGCTTTCAGCGCGTCGTCTTCGCTGACGCCGTAGTCACTGAAGAAGGCGGCGATGTCGTCGGGGTCGGTCAACTGCTGGCCTTCCTGATGGATGGCGTCGAAGAAGTCCTCGTGGACGTCGTCGAGGATACCGAGCTGTTCGGCGGCGTAGAAGGCCACGGCGTGCTTGGTCCAGTTGGCCCCAAGGGTGGCCGGCATACGATCGAACTCGACGTTTTCGGGCAGGTCGGCGACCCAGGCATTCAACGGATCTTCCAGGGAGTAGCAGTGCGGGCAGCCATACCAGAAGATCTCTGTCACGTTGACCTTGCCGTCTTGGCTACCGAATTCCACCGCGTTGGGGGCCAGCGTGTAGTCCTCGCCCTCGGTCAGGGGGGCCGCAGAGACGAGAGTGGATAGTCCAAGGCCTGCCAGACCTACGATCAGTGACTTCAGCATGTCGCAATGACTCCTTGCGCAGTGGGATACAGGGTGGCCCTGAGGGGGTGCCGTCTTGGCGAACGCTGGTTTGAGTCTACAACGGCACAAGGGTTCCCGACACATATGCCGAAACAGAACTGGCGTCGTCTGAGGTCCCGTGGCCAATAGGAAATAGCGTCTCACGGGGGCCGACCATTCGCCAAGGGGCCCGCGGTGGTGCTTGTTTTTGGGTTAGCGGTGGTGACGTGACGATGCCGCGCCGTGGCCAAGCCACTGCGCGGCATTCGGGGGCGCCCTGTGGCGCGTGACGTTGTGTCCGGGTAGACCTGCCGCGGTGATGTGGTACCGGGCAGGTAGCCATAAGGCCCCGGGAGCGGTGCCGGGGTCAGTGCAGGCCGAGCACGTAATTGGCGGCGGCGGCCATGTCGGCATCGCTCATCTTGGCGGCGATGTCACCCATCACGCCGTTGGGGTCATTGGTCCTGTCGCCGGCGGCGAAGGCCTTCAGGGTGCTCTCGATATAGCCGGCGTGCTGACCGGACAGGGCCGGGTAGACGGCCGAGCCGATGCCGGCACCGGTCGGGGTATGGCAGGCGGCGCAGGCGGGAATGCCCTTGGCCATGTCACCGGCACGGTAGAGCGCTTCGCCGCGCTCGACCAGCGCCGGATCGGCCTGGCCGACCGCGGGTTCCTGGCCGGCATAGTAAATGGCCACGTCCCAGGCATCCTGGTCGCTGAAGTTATCCACCTGTCCGGCCATCTGCGGCACCGAACGGGTGGCGTCTCGGATGTCCATGATCTGCTTGGCCAGGTAGGAGGCCTGCTGGCCGGCGAGGTTGGGAAAGGCGGGCGCTATACTGATGCCGGCCGGGCCGTGGCAGGCGGCGCATGCCGCTGCTTTGTCGCGCCCGGCGGCGGCATCCGCATCGCCCTGCAGGTCGGCGTGGGCCACACCGACGACGCCGAGAGTGATTGCCAGGCTTGCCAGTAACTGTCTCATCGCTAGTCCATTTATGCCGTTATGGTTTTTTTGCGGTCCGACCCTGGGCGGGTACGTCGCCACCTGATCGCTGGAATCTCGCTACCTGTCCCGGTACGGGCACTGTCTTTTGAATCCTGTTGTCCGAGTGCGGTCGCCAGGCCGACCGTTCGCCACCGTCGGGTCATTCGCTGGTGGCAACGGCACGATGCTATGATGGGGCTCCCGGGTTACAGACGCCTTAAAGATTACTATAACCAAACACCCGAAGCGCGGGAATGCCAGCCCCGTCATTGCCACCCTTGATCACCGTCAGGATTTTGCTCGTCCCATGCCGCTCAACTATCAGTCTGCCCGTTTTCTCACCAGCGCCCCGACCCTGGCTCGCTGCCCCATCGACAGCGGCGCCGAAGTCGCCTTTGCCGGTCGCTCCAATGCCGGAAAGTCCAGCGCACTCAATGTCATCACCCGGCAGAAGGCGTTGGCGCGTACGTCGAAGACGCCCGGTCGCACCCAGCTGATCAACGTCTTTACCCTGGGCGATGATCAGGATCGCCGATTGGTCGACCTGCCCGGTTATGGCTACGCCAAGGTGCCAGAAAAGGTCAAGCTCGAGTGGCAGCGTCACCTGGCCGAATACCTCGAGTGTCGCGAGTCGTTGAACGGTCTGGTGCTGGTCATGGATGTTCGCCATCCGCTGACCGAGTTCGACCAGACGCTGCTCGAGGTCGCCGACTCGCGGGATTTGCCGGTGCATATCCTGCTGACCAAGGCCGACAAGCTGAAGCCGGGGGCGGCCAAGAATGCCCTTCAGCAGGTGCGTGTGCGCCTGCGCGAGTGGGAGGACCTGGTGACGATCCAGCTGTTCTCGGCGCTCAAGCGCCAGGGCGTCGAGGAGGCCCACCAGCGCCTCGATAGCTGGCTCGAAGGCGATATCGCGGCGCACGGGTAGCCGGGCCGTGGGGCCGGGAGGCGGTAGCTCTGAGCGGAACTGACGGCGATCAAGGTTCGGTGTAACCGCCGATCTCCCGCGCGGCTGGTGTGGTAAGACTGACTCCCGCCCGTTGCCGCTGGACCGTCGATGCCGCACCTTAGGTCGCTGTTGCCATTCTCTCTGCTGTCGACGCTAACCTGGGCAGTGGCTGCGTTGGTGGCGATGCCGGCACATGGCGCCACCCTCGATTGCGACGGGCAGGCGCTGCAGCCGGGGCAGTGCTACTTCTCCCATGGCATCGTTCACTACCCCGATCGCGTTTCCGATGGGGCGCTCGAGGGCACGGTGGTGGGCAGTGCCGACGTTCACACGCGCTTCAATTGCCGCGCCAGCAACGACAGTCGTCGACAAGTGCTCATTGGTCTGGACACCTCGACCTCCTATGATGCCGCGACGGGAAATGCCAGAAGCAGTTACCCCGGACTGCAGATGGAGATTCCCGCGACCTCCTCCACCATCGGTGGGCACCTTCACCAGACCTTTCTGGCGCGGCGGTTCGGCACCAGTGCCGGCGCCTGTCTCTCCGGCGAGCTAGACCACAGTATTGACATCGTTCGCCACGGCAGCATCGCTGCCGGCAAGCAGACCTTCGGCTATGACCCTAATCCCGTCTTCGTCAGTGCTCCCGGGGCGACCAGCGCGGCGTACTTTCGCACCCATGCGTCGCTGAACATCGAGTACATCGAAGTGGTCATGCCGTCCTGTGGCATGGTGACCTCGAACATCGGCCTGCCCGACATCGATCTTGGCAAGATGCCGAGTGCGGGCGATGTGGCCGGGGCGACGGTCGCTGATCTGGTGGTTTTCTGCAGCAATGCCACCGCCTTCACCTACCGCCTTGATGTCGAGCATGGGGCCTATGTGGTCAAGGAGATTGGACTGTTGGCCAACGCCGCCGGCGGGGCGACCGCCGCCGCCGGGATCGGCGTTCAGGTGGAGCAAAAGGTGCCGGGTCAGAGCCAATTTTCTACCCTGCGCTTCGGCCATCTATACACCGAGGCCAGCCCCGAGAGCGTGACCCGTATCCCCCTTCGTGCCAGCTACTTTCGTCTGTCGAGCCAGGCCTCCGGCGGGCAGGTGGCGGCCGCCATGGTCGTGACCCTGAACTATTACTGACGCGGCATTACTGACGCGGCGATCTGGGGGTGTCGGCCAACAGCGCCTCGAGCTCGGTGACGCGCTCCAGGCGCACGACGCCTGCCGGCAAGACGCCATTGTGTGTGTTGGGCCCTTCGGGCACGGGGGTCGTCGCGGGGGCGATCCACGCCGCGCGCATGCCGAGCCGCAGCGCCGGCAGCACGTCCTCTTCCCAGGAGTCGCCGACGTGCAATGCTTGCCCTGGGCTGACGCCCAGTCGCGCGAGCATGGCGAGGAAGGGGCGCGGGTCGGGCTTGGGGGCGAACATCTCGCCGGCGGCGATGCAGGCGTCGAAATAGCGCCGCAGCGGCAGGCGGTGAAAGGCCACGTTGCCGTTGGTGATGGTACCGAGCCGGTAATGAGGCCGGAGGCGCTCGAGCATGGCGTCGGTGCTGGGGAATGGGGTCACCTGGGTGCGCAGGCTGTGAAAGCGATCCATGGCGAGCGCCGCCCAGAGCCGCGCGGCGGCGGTGTTCAGGCCGCTTGCCTCGAGCAAGGTGATCAGCGTGCGCTCACGCAGCCAACTGAAGTCGCCGCGCCTCTCCCAGGTCCGCTTGCCCAGTGCCACCCGTTCACGCTGATAGACGTCGAGAGCGATGGCTGGTGTCACCGGCTCGCCCCGAGCGCGTTGCCACTCGGCGAGGTTTTCCGTCAGCCAGTCGACGTGACCCTGTTCGGTTGTCAGCATCACGCCGGCGTTGTCCCACAGGGTGTCGTCAAGGTCGAAGGTCAGGGCTTTGAGCATCAGGGCCTTGAGCATCAGGGCATCTCCTGGTGGGGAGCATGTCGCTCGTCGGTTGTCGCCGGGTCGGTGTTCGCGGTGGATTCTTCGCCCCCCGGGCGTGCCCCGTCGCTGCCCGACCGTCGCGCCCGGGGATGGGCCTGATCGTAGCTTTCGGCCAGATGCTGCCAGTCGAGGCGGGTATAGACCTGGGTGGTCGACAGGTTGGCGTGGCCGAGCAGCTCCTGGACGGCGCGCAGGTCGTGGCTCGATTCGAGCAGGTGGCTGGCGAAGGAGTGGCGCAGGCGATGCGGGTGCAGATGCTCGGGCAGGCCGCGACGGCGGGCCTGGGTCACCAGTCGACGTTGGATGGCGCGATGCCCCAGGCGATTGCCTTGCTGGCCAACAAACAGCGCCATTTCGCCGTCGCCGGCCATGGCGCTGCGCAGGCCAATCCATTGTGTGAGGGCCTGGGCGGCGCGCCGGCCCACGGGCACCTGGCGGGGCTTGGCGCCCTTGCCGATGACGCGGACGCGGTTGGCCTGAAGATCGTTGAGATCGAGCGCCGCCAGCTCTGCCAGGCGCAGGCCACTGGAGTACAGCAGCTCGAGCATCGCCTGGTCGCGTACCGACAGCGGTGAGCCGTCGTGGGGAGTGTCGAGAAAGTGCCCGAGCAGATCCACGTCCAGCGGGCGCGGCAGATCGCGAGGCGTCTTCGGCGCCCGAGTCAGTGCCACCGGGTTGTGGCCGAGCTGGCCCTGTTCGACCAGGAATTCACTGAAGCGAGACAGCGCCGCGCGGCGCCGTCTGAGGCTGCGCGGTGCCAGGCCGCGGCTGCGTTCGGAGGCCAGAAACCGACGCAGCGACGCGACGTTCAAGGCCTTGTCGTCGGCGATGTCATGCTCGTCGAGATAGACGAGCAGGGCCGCGAGGTCACGTCGGTAGGCGTCCAGGGTCGCGGGGCTCGCCGTCTGGCCGAGCTCGGCCAGAAACCGCTGTACCGCGTCGCCCAACCGGCGTTCAGCCATGCTCACGCTCGCTCAGGCGGACGCTCAAACGCACCAGGACATCGGCCAGGTACTCGGTGAACAGGGTGTCCATGCTGGCGCGGAAGTGATCCGGGTCGGGGTTGGCCAGCACCAGGTAGCCCTGGGGCTCACCCAGGGTCAGCCGTGCCAGGGCACAGGAGCCGGCCTTGGCCGGTGGCTTGGCATGGGGCAATAGACGCTTCCAGTCGGTGGGCGTGAGCCGCGCGCAGCGACTGGCTCGGCCCTCGAGCAATGCGGCCAGGCGTTGACCGGTGTGGTCGTCGAGCACGTGGCGGGGGGCCTGGGGCGGGTGAGGGTCGCGATCGGTCAGGGTCGAGGGGCACCACAGTGCCACCGCCGGGGTCTGGAAGCGTTCCGATAGCTGGGTCGCCAGCGCTTGCCCCAGGGCATCGTTGTCCTCGGCCTCGAGCAGGGCCAGCACCAGTTCCCGGGTACGGCGATACTGCGCCTCGTTGTGGCGAGCCGAGTCGAGCAGTTGCTCGAGGCGCCATTCGGCGCCTTCGGCGCGTCCGCGCAGGTCGTGGACCAGACGCTCGAGCAGCGACGTGGCGCCCTGGGTTTCTGGGTGGGGCACCTTGAGCTGTTGCAGCAGTCCCTCGCGGCCGACGAAGAAGTCGGGATGGCGGGCAAGCCATTCGGCGACCCGATCGGGGTCCAGGGTCTTGCGAGGCTCGGGGGCGGCTTGGGGCATGTGGTTCTCCCTGACAAACTCGATGCAAGCGCCCGGGCCAGAGGCTGGCCCGTGGTGCGCTTGCCTGGTGACATCTTAGCGTAACGCAGCCGCCGCGGAAGCGACGCCTTCAAGGCGGATGACCGGCCGGTTGACTATCGCAGCGGAATCTTGCCGTCGAACACGCGCTCCGCCGGCCCGGTCATGATCAGGGCGCTGTCGCCGCCGTCCCAGCGGATCGACAGACTGCCACCGGGCAGGTGCACCGTGACCGGACTCTCGAGCAGGCCCTGGCGGATGCCGCAGGCCACGGCGGCGCAGGCGCCGGTACCGCAGGCCAGTGTTTCGCCGCTGCCGCGCTCGAACACCCGCAGGCGGATCTCGCGGCTGGAAACTACCTGCATGAAGCCCACATTGACGCGACTGGCAAAGCGCGGGTGGGCCTCGATGGCCGGTCCCAGGCGCTCGACCGGGGCCTCGGCCACATCGTCGACGCAGAGCACCGCATGGGGATTGCCCATGGAGGCCACGGCGATCTCGTGCATCACGCCTTCGACCTCCAGGCGGTGGCGCAGCCGGTCCTCGTCGGCCTCGAACGGCAAGGCGTGAGGCGCGAAGCGCGGGGCCCCCATGTCGACGCTGACTTGGTCATCGGCGTGGACATCGAGTACCAGCGGGCCTCCGGCGGTTTCGACCCGGATCTGGTGCTTGTGGGTCAGGCGTTTCTCGAGCACGAAGCGGGCGAAGCAACGTGCGCCGTTGCCACAGTTCTCCACCTCACTGCCGTCGGCGTTGTAGATCCGGTAGCGAAAATCCATGTCCGGGTCGCGGGGGGGCTCCACCACCAGCATCTGATCGAAGCCGATGCCGAAGCGGCGGTCGGCCAGTCGACGGACCTCTGCGGCGTCGATACGTGCGCGCTGGGTGACCAGGTCGACGACCATGAAGTCGTTACCGAGTCCATGCATCTTGGTGAAGTGGAGCAACATCAGCCGTCCTCCGCCAGCAGCGTCTCGCCGGCCCACAGGTCCTCGAGACGTTCACGGCGACGCACGATCTGGTAGCCATCGGCATCGACCATGACCTCGGCGGGACGCGGGCGACTATTGTAGTTGGAGGCCATGACGAAGCCGTAGGCGCCGGCGGAGCGCACCGCCAGCAGGTCGCCGGGTGCCACGGCCAGCTCACGATCCTTGCCGAGGAAGTCGCCGGTCTCGCACACCGGGCCGACCACGTCGTAGTGGGCCGCCTCGCGTGGCTCGCGGGTATCCACCGGCAGAATCGCCTGCCAGGCCTGGTACAGCGCCGGCCGGATCAGGTCATTCATGGCGGCGTCGACGATGGCGAAGTTCTTGGTCTCGCCGGGCTTCAGGTACGTCACCCGGGTCAGCATCACGCCGGCATTGGCGGCGATGGAGCGACCGGGCTCGAACAGCAGCGTCAGGTGCTTGCCGCCTTCCCAGTGTGACAGGCGCTCCAGCAGCTTCGAGGCGTAGGCGAAGGGCGCCGGGGGCGTTTCGTCCTTGTAGGGCACGCCGAGGCCGCCGCCGAGGTCGAGGTGGTCGACCTCGATGCCGGCGTCGCGCAGGCGATCGAGCAGCACCAGCAGGCGTTCGAGAGCATCGAGGAAGGGGGCGATCTCGGTCAGCTGAGACCCGATGTGGCAGTCGAGTCCGGTCACGCGCAGGTTGGCGAGTCCCGTCGCCTGGCGATAGACCTCGAAGGCCTGGTCGACCGGGATGCCGAACTTGTTGTCCTTGAGCCCGGTGGAAATGTACGGATGGGTGCCGGCGTCCACGTCCGGGTTGACCCGCAGTGACACCGGTGCGATGACGCCGAGACGACCGGCCACGGCGTTGAGACGCTCGAGCTCCGGGCGCGATTCGACGTTGAAGCACTTGATGCCTATCTCAAGCGCCCGGGCCATCTCGTGCTCTTGCTTGGCCACGCCCGAGAACACTACCTTGGCCGGGTCGCCGCCGGCGGCCAGCACCCGCTCGAGCTCACCGACGGAGACGATATCGAAGCCGGCGCCCTGGCGGGCCAGCAGGTTCAGCACCGCCAGGTTGCTGTTGGCCTTGACCGCGTAGCAGATCAGGTGAGGGTGGTCGCCGAGGGCCTCACGGTAGGCATTGAAGTGGCGCTCCAGGGTGGCACGCGAGTAGACATAGCAGGGCGTGCCGACTTCTTCAGCGATCCGCGCAAGGGGCACGTCTTCGGCGAACATCTCGCCGTCGCGATACTCGAAATGATCCATATCAGTTGTCGTCCTGCTCGCCCGGGGCATTGCTATCCTGGCGCTCGCCGGCGCCATCTTGGGTATCTTCGCCCTGATCGTTGTCGTCTGCATTATGGCCCTGTGGGTCATAGCGCTCGGCGGCCGCTTCGTCACCCGGATGATACAGCGGGCCCTTCTGGCCACAGCCGGCCACGGCGATACCCAGCAAGGTCAGCAGCAAGGCGATCTTCAGTGTCTTCATCATGCCTTGGCTCCCTGGGCGGTGATGGCGGCAAGCGCATCACGGGCGCGCTGGGCAGCGGCGCGGACCTGGTTCGGTGCGGTACCGCCGATGTGGTTACGTGCGGCAACCGAGCCTTCAAGGGTCAGCACCTCGAAGACGTCACTCTCGATCTCGCTGGAGAACTGGCGCAGCTCGTCGAGGGTCATTTCCGACAGGTCCTTCTTCTCCTTCAGGCCGAAGGCCACCGACAAGCCGACGATCTCGTGGGCATCGCGGAAGGCGACGCCCTTGCGGACCAGATAGTCGGCCAGGTCGGTCGCGGTGGAGAAGCCCTTGCGCGCGGCCTCACGCATGGAGTCGGACTTGGCTTCGATGGCGGGCACCATGTCGGCAAAGGCGCGCAGGCAGCCATTGACGGTGTCGAGGGTGTCGAATAGCGGCTCCTTGTCCTCCTGATTGTCCTTGTTGTAGGCCAGCGGCTGCGACTTCATCAGGGTCAGCAGGCCAATCAGGTGGCCATAGACACGGCCGGTCTTGCCGCGCACCAGCTCAGGCACGTCGGGGTTCTTTTTCTGCGGCATGATCGAGGAGCCGGTGCAGAAGCGATCAGGCAGGTCGATGAAGTCGAACTGGGCACTGGTCCACAGCACCAGCTCTTCGCTCATCCGCGACAGGTGCATCAGCAGTAGGCTGGCGAAGGCGGTGAACTCGATGCCGAAGTCGCGATCGCTGACCGCGTCGAGGCTATTTTCGGCGGGGCGCTCGAAGCCCAGCAACTCGGCGGTGAGATGGCGATCGATCGGGTAGGTGGTGCCGGCCAGCGCGGCGGCGCCCAGCGGCATGACATTGACCCGCTTGCGGCAGTCGAGCAGGCGCTCGTGGTCGCGGGCGAGCATTTCCTGCCACGCCAGCAGATGATGGCCGAAGGTCACCGGTTGGGCGGTCTGCAGGTGGGTGAAGCCGGGCATGATGGTCTCGGCTTCACGGTCGGCCAGCTCGATCAGGCCGTGGCGCAGGCGCGCGAGCTCGGCGGCGACGTGGTCGATCGCATCGCGCATGAACAGACGAATGTCGGTGGCGACCTGGTCGTTGCGTGAGCGTCCGGTATGGAGCTTCTTGCCGGTGATGCCGATCTTGTCGGTCAGGCGCGCCTCGATGTTCATGTGCACGTCTTCCAGCGCCACGGACCAGGCGAACTCACCGGCGTCGATTTCCTGCTGGATCTCGTTGAGGCCGGCGATGATGGCATCGCGTTCGTCGTCATTGAGCACGCCGACCCGAGCGAGCATGGTGGCGTGGGCGATGGAGCCTTGGATATCGTGGGCAGCAAGACGTTGATCGAAGTCCACCGAGGCGGTGAAGCGGGCGACGAAGGCGTCGGTGGGCTCGCTGAAGCGGCCGCCCCAGGACTGATTGGTGGTCTGGCTCATAAGATGGGACTTCCTCGGTACGGGAGTGACGAGCCGGCCGGGGCCGGTGCGACGCGCGGGAGATGCCGTCCATCCTCTCCGCGGATGCCGCCGTCGCGATATGCCCCAAAGTGTACCAGAGTCGCTACCTCTGGCGAGGGCCCAGAGGCGAGGGACATGGCGATGCGACAGCCGGTCCGATTTTACTGCCGCAAGCGGTGCTTTATGATGGCGGTATTGCTGATGAAAGGTGGGGCCGATGACGCCGTCGTCGGCACTCGACCAGGGAGAATGACGTGCAACAGATGTCCACGCTGAGAATCGCGACCCGCAAGAGCCAGTTGGCCATGTGGCAGGCCGAACATGTGCGCGACCGCCTGATGGCGATCCACCCGGGGCTTGAGGTCGAACTGGTGGCCATGTCGACCCGTGGCGACAAGATCCTCGATACGCCGTTGGCCAAGGTCGGTGGCAAGGGCTTGTTCGTCAAGGAGCTCGAAGAAGCGATGCTCGATGGCCGTGCCGACATCGCGGTGCACTCGATGAAGGACGTGCCGATGCACTTCCCCGAGAGCCTGGGGCTGTCGGTGATCCTGGCCGGTGCCGAGCCTACCGATGCGTTCGTGTCCAATCAGTACACCGGCCTGGACCAGCTGCCCGAAGGCGCCAGGATTGGCACATCGAGCCTGCGCCGCGGCCTGCAGATGCGTGAAGCCCGCCCGGATCTAGAGGTGATTAGCCTGCGCGGCAACGTGCAGACGCGCCTGGCCAAGCTCGACGCGGGGGATTTCGATGCCATTCTGCTGGCGACGTCGGGGTTGAAGCGCCTGGGGCTAGGCGAGCGTATCGCCCAGGAATTGCCGCCGGAAGTGTGCCTGCCGGCCTGTGGTCAGGGCGCGCTGGGCATCGAGTGTCGCATGCACGATGCCGAACTGGTGTCGCTGCTGACGCCGCTCGACGACCCCGATACCGCCACCCGCGTGCGCGCCGAGCGAGCCATGAACACCCGTCTCGAGGGCGGCTGTCAGGTGCCGATCGGTGGCCACGCCGTGTTCGATGACGACGGTCGTACCCTGTGGCTGCGCGCGCTGGTGGGTAACCCGGAAGGGACCAGGGTGCTGCGTGCCGAGGGGCGGGGCTCGGTGGATGAGCCCGAAGCGCTGGGCATCCGCGTCGCCGAGGATCTGCTTGCCCAAGGCGCCGGGGAGATTCTGGCCGAGGTCTACGGCACGCGCTGATGTCTCGTCTGCCGATCGTGATTACGCGTCCGGGTGAGCGGGCCGCAGCGTTGGCACGTGCCATCGAGGCCGAGGGGTTCGTGGTCCATCGCATCGACGCCATGGCTCAGGAGTTCCTGGCCGACACCCCGGATGCGCGGTTTGCCTGGCTCAACATCGACCAGTTTCACAAGGTAGTGGTGATCAGCCCCGCCGCGGCAGAGGGCTTGATTGAGGCCCTCGACCGGTTCTGGCCGCAGCTGCCCCAGGGGCTCACCCTTTACGCGGTGGGGCAGGCGACTGCCAGTGTGCTTTATCAGGCGTTGGGGGTGCGCGTCAGGGTGCCGCCGTTGGGCGCGGGAGAAGAGACCACTGAGGCCTTGCTGGCGCTGGGATCGCTGCAGAAGCTCGACCACCAGCGTGTGCTGCTGGTCGCCGGCCAAGGCGGGCGGGCCCTGCTGGGCGACTGCTTGGCGGCGCGCGGCGCTCGTGTCACGCGCCTGGAGGTATACCGGCGGCGGTTGCTATCGCTGTCGCCGGTCAACGCGCAAGTGCTGCAACAGGCGCACTATGGCGCGTTGGTGGTCAGTAGCGGAGAAATCCTCGAACATCTGGCAAGATGGTGTACAGAGGCCGCTTTGCACCAACCGCTTGTCGTATCGAGCCAGCGGTTGGCTACACTGGCCAGCAAGCTGGGGTTTCGCGTCCCGGTCGTTGCGTCGGGTGCTTCCCCCGCAGCGCTGGCCGCGGCGGTGGCAAGGACCTGCGACCCGAAGGATGCCGAATGACGATCTCGAAAAGGGCTAGCGACAGATGAGCAACCAACATAACGATCAGGACGAACAGCAGACCACGTCCAGCGCCACCCAAGGGGGCGCAGGCGGGCCGGCCGCGGGCAAGGACGCCCAAGGCGGTGGCGAGCCCGCCAAGAAGGGCGCGCAGCGTCGCTCGCGGCGGCGCGACAAGGCCGCGTCGGCAAGCACCGCTGCGGCGGCAGGTTCCTCATCCAGTAGCGATAGCGCTGGTGCCGACGGCACGCCAGCCAAAGGCGCCGGAAAGCCGTCGACCGCTACCCCGTCCAGCGCGGCATCGCAGGCGGAGCCGGCCAAGTCCTCGGCGACGGGGAGTACCGGCGCCGGCGCTTCGTCCTCGGCAAGCAGCGCACCCCGGGGGGACGCGGCTGCGGCCAAGGCAGGAGCCACGACGGATACCACGACCGCTGCTGCCGCCAGCCCCAAGGCCGCCGGTAGGGCACCCAAGGCTGACCGCAGCACGGCGGGCAATAGCGCCTCCACCACACCCTCTGGCGGTGACGCCTCCAAGGCCAGCAATGCCACCAAGAAGGGCACCGCCGGCAAACCGGCATCTTCCGGTGCCGCGGCGTCCTCGGCATCCTCGGGTGGCACCGGCGCATCGGCTGGGCGCACCGGTTCCGATGGCGGCGGCGGCGGCGGCGGCGGTGGCGGTGGCAAGGCCGGCGTCGTTGCCCTGGTGCTGGTCCTGCTGGTAATTGCCGGCCTTGGCTTCATCGGCTGGAAGGGCTGGCAGGTCCAGCAGGCATTGAACGCCCGTCTGGACCAGCTCAAGCAGAATACCCCAGATGTGGCCCAGCTCGAGCAACTCTCCAGCCAGCTCGAAAGCGGCCTGAACGAGCGTCGCGACACCATGAGTCAGGCGGTCGATGGCATCAAGAGCGACTTCAACGCCTACAAGGGTGAGGTCAATCAGACCCTGGACCGGGTGCTGACCGAACTGTCCAAGGAGCAGAGCACCGACGAGCGTGACTGGCTCCACGCCGAGGCGGCCTATCTGCTGCGCTTGGCCAACCAGCGCTTGCAGCTCGAGCGCGACGTCGACGGTGCCGTCGCGCTGCTGCGCACCGCCGATGCTCGCCTGCACGAGGCCGACAACCCCGCCCTGGTGCCGGTGCGTCGCGCCATTGCCGAGGAACTCGCGGCGCTGCAGTCGGTGCCCAGTGTCGATCGCACTGGCCTGTACCTGGCGTTGAACGGTCAGCAGGAGCAGATCGCCGGGCTGCCGCTGGCTCAGGACATCGACGAACTCACCGCCAACGCTTCCATCGAAGAGGCCCCCACGGGTGCCTGGCAGGAGCAGTTGGCGAAGGTTGGCGAGGAGCTCAAGGAACTGGTCGTGGTTCGCCATCACGATCAGGCCCTCGAGGCCTTGATGACGCCGGAGCAGGAGTCCTACCTGCGTCAGAGCCTGCGCCTGGTCCTCGAGCAATCACAGCTCGCGCTGTTGAAAGAGGAGCAGAGCCTGTACGAGGCGAGCCTCGACAAGGCAGTCACGCTGCTCAATGGTTACTACGATCTGGACGACGACGCGGTGCAAAGCGTCATCGCTCGCCTGGAGGAACTCAAGGGCGAGTCGATCCATCCCGACCTGCCCGATATCAGCGCTTCCCAGCAGGCCCTGGCAAGCTTCATCAAGCAGCGCTTCGAATCCGGCGCTGGTGCCGGCCAGGGAGGTGATGCATGAGAAAGCTGCTCCTGCTCATTGTCCTGGGCCTTGCGCTCGGGGCGCTGTTCGGCCAGCTGATTCTGTCGGTGCCCGGCTACTGGCTGGTGCGGGTCGGTGAAACCTCCTTCCAGACCTCGTTCTGGTTTGGCCTGGTCATCTTGCTGGCCGTCTTTCTGGTTCTGCATTTCGCGCTGCGCGTGGTAATGCGCCTGACCCGCCCGGTCAGCCGCTTCAAGGTGTGGAACACGCGAGCGCGCAATCGTACCGCCATGAAGCGCACCGTACGTGGCCTGGTGGCGTTGGCCGAGGGGCGCTGGAAGCGCGCCGAGAAAGCGCTGGTGAAGGCTGCCGATGACTCCAGCACGCCGCTGGTCAACTATCTGTCTGCCGCCCTGGCAGCCCACTACCAGGGCCGCTACGAGCAGGCCGATACCTTGCTCAAGCGTGCGCACCTGTCCACTGAGGGCGCCGACCCGGCGGTGGGCATGATGCAGGCCCAGCTGATGCTCGATCGCCAGCAGTACGAAGAAGCGTTGGCCATCCTGACCCGTCTCGACCGTCACCTGCCGCGTCATCCCCAGGTCCTCAAGCAGCTCAAGGCGGCCTATATCAGCGTCAGCGACTGGGACGGACTGCGTCGGCTACTGCCGCGACTGGGCGATCAGCAGCTGATTTCTCGCGAGGAGCGAGAACAGCTCGAGTTTCAGGCCTATCGCGAGCTAATCCTGCAGGAGACGCGCAACCCCGAGGACGTGGACCGGGTGCGCAACCTGTGGGCCGATATGCCGGAGCATCTGCGCGCCAATATTGATCTGATCGTGTTGTATGCCGAGGCCCTGGTGCGCGGCGATCAACAGGTCATTGCCGAGCGCCTGCTGCGCCATTCGCTGAAGGACCATTGGGATAGCCGCCTGGTGCTGCGTTACGGCCTGCTTGGTGTGGATGCCTCGCGTCAGCTGGTGACGGCCGAGAAATGGCTCCAGGAGCGCCCCAATGATCCGGATCTGCTGTTGACCCTGGGTCGCCTGGCACTGCGCAACGCCTACTGGGGCAAGGCCCAGGAGTACTTCGAAGCGAGCCAGCGCCAGCGTCCAAGCGGCGTGGTATGCGCGGAGCTGGCGCGGCTCTACGCCAACCTTGGCGAGCACAACAAGAGCCAGCTGTACTATCGCCAGAGCGTCGAGTTGCTCGACAAGTCGCTGCCCTCGCTGCCCCAGCCCAGCGACGCGCAGCAAAGCTGAAGCATCATGGCGACAGCGTCGAGCACTGCAGTATGACCGCCGCGGGCGGGGCCAAGGCCTCGCCCGCGGCGTTTCCGTTGGTGGACAACCGCGGGCCCTGTCCTGCGAGGCGCCGCCTGGCACGCCAGGTGTGCATCCCACTATCCGCCTTCGTGGCAGGCCTGGATTGGCCTGGTCGGCATCGCCTCGTCGTCATGGCCTCGCCGCCATGGCCTCGCCGCCATGGCCTCGCCGCCATGGCCTCGCCGCCATGGCCCGACCCATCCAGCGATGTCGTGGACGGAGAATCGAGTAAGTGAGCTGAGCAAGTGAGCCGAGCGTCTGGCGCGAAGCCAGCCCCTCATGGCCGGGCATGAAAAAGGCGGCCCGTAGGCCGCCAGAAGGGTGCGTCGCCCCGCCGGGAAAGACAGGGGGCAGCTCAGGTCTGTTCGCCGGCGTCGGGGGCGGGATCGTAGTCGCCGCGGTACTTGGCGTTGGTATCGGCGCTCGCCGGTGCCTCGTGGGTGTTGGGCGACTCCACGCTGCCATCTTCACCGGCGGCCGGGGCGCGGCTTTCTTTCCTGGCGACGGTGCCGCCATCCTTGTCCATGAGGCGCAGGTTGGCCGCTGGCGCCCGCCCCTGCTTGTCCTCGCCGAAAAACAGCGTGGTGTGGGGGAAGGGAATCTCGATGCCGGCCTCGTCCAGGTGCAACTTGACCAGGCGATTGTAGGCGCGACCCACGGCCCACTGGTTGCCCGGTGTAGTTTTGATGCGCACACGAATATTGACCGAGCTGTCGGCCAGGGCGATGACACCGGCGACCTCGAGGGGCTCCAGGATATTGGGCTTGTGGTCCTCGTCTGCGGCCAGCTCGTCGAAGGCATTGCGCAGGGCGGTGATGGCCTCGTCGATGCTCTCGCGGTAGGCGATGCCGTATTCGCCGACGTGGAAGGCCCAGTCGCGCATATAGTTGGAGACCAGGTCGACGCTCGAGAAGGGCACCAGGTGGTAGGTGCCGTGCAGATCCCGGATGCCCACCGAGCGGATGCTGAGTTTCTCCGCGGTGCCGGTGATACCGCCTACCGTGACGACGTCGCCGGTGTTCATGGCGTTCTCGATCTGGATGAAGATGCCGGTGATGATGTCCTGCACCAGTTTCTGGGCACCGAAACCGATGGCCAGGCCAAGGACACCGGCACCGGCGATCAGGGGGCCGATATTGATGCCGATCTCGGACAGCACGATCATCGCGGTCATGGTGACCAGGGCGATGGCCAGGGCATTACGGAACAGCGACAGCAGCGTTTGCGCCCGGGCAGAGGGCTGGCCCCTGCCGGTGGATGGGTTGAGCTTGTGCTCGATGAGACTGGCCAGGCCAATCCACACCGCCGCTGCGACGATCAGGATAAAGGCGACGCTGGCGACCTGCCCGACCAGCAGGCGGCCTGCCGCCGAGGCATACCAGGCGGCGAGATCGAACACGCCCCAGGCGTTGAAGACCATCATCACGGCGACGATCAGGATCAAGATATTGATCGCGCGAAGGATGTTGGGAATGTAGGAGTTGAGTCGCGATTCGAGCAGGGGCAGCTTGCGGCGCAGGTCATCGGACAGACTGATACGGCGGCCGATGGCCTGCACCAGCAGGCGCGACAGGAGCATGCCGGCGAGCACGATGCCCAATGTCTTGAGGGTCGCGAAGAGCACGAAGGGCAGGGCATCCTCGGGGCGGGTCAGGGTCAGCACCAACACGACCGAGAAGTAGACGATGGCCAGAAGGTGCCAGGTCCGGGCCAGCAGGCGCATGGCCATCCGCGAGGCCGACAAGCTGGCGCTACGCGCCTTGTCGAGCAGCGCGTCGCGCAGCTTGGACCGATTCACCAGCACCACCGTGACGGCGTACAGATAGGCACCGATCATGATGAGAGCGCCGATGCCTTCGCCAAGACGAGGCGACAGGTAGGTATTGACCAGCGGCACGACGGCCATTAGGCCGTAGCCGGTGAGCCCGATCAGGCGGGCGATCCAGCGGTTCCAGTAGGAGGCACTGGCAGCGCCGATGGGCAAAAGGCGCAAGCCTTCGTAGCGCGAGGCGAACAGCATGCGCACCGCGGCCTTGAGCAGTTCGATGACCAGGAAGGCGTTGAGGAACAGCGAAGCACGAGTCGACAGGCTGCCGGTCTCACCGATGGCGAAGGTGGCCGCCAGGTTGCCGCCGACGTAGGCCAGGCCCACCACCAGTGCATCGACCAGTACGGCAAGCATGACACACAGCACCAGTCGAATCGTGGGGTTGAGGTTTTGCCCGTTGAGCGACCACTGGCTCAAGCGAGTAAACAGCGGCCTTACCAGGCGTCGCACCACGATAAACAGGGCGAAGGTGGCCAGGATCACCAGGCCGAGGTTGATCGCCGCCTCGGTAAAGAGCCCGAAGTTCAGCCCCTCGTCTGCGACCGACCCATCGACCAGGGAGACGAGGATGGTGGCCAGGTTATCGAACTGGTCGCCGAACTCGCTGACCACGCGGCTGGTCATGTCGGCCAGCTGCTTGGGCAGGGTGGCGTCGCCGCCAGCGGCGTTGGCGGCCTGACTCGCAGCCCCGGAGGCATCGCTAGCCGCTCCGGCCGTCGCATCGGCGGGGGCCTCGGCGAGTTGGCGCAGCTGTTCGATCAGCTTGGCGCGTGCCTGCTCGTTTTCCAGCAGGTCGGCCAGGGTCGAGTAGGCGGGGCCGTCACCGCCGCTTTCGGCCTGCTGAGCCATGGCCGGTGTGGCGATCGCCATGACGGCGAACATCAGCACCCCCATCAGCAGTGCACAGAGTCGTGATGGCATCACTTCCGAAATCTCCTTGTGTCTTGGGCCTGATCGGTGAGAGGTGGTGATCAGGCTAACATGGTCGTGGTGGGGTGTGGCCATTTCCCCCTATGCAAGCCTTGTACAATATTTAGCGTTTGTGTCATATTGACGGCGAAGCTCATCGAGCTCCATCCCTGCTAGGTAAGCATGCGATTGCGCCGCCCCTCCTCCGGGGTGGCGTTTTTTTTCTCCACATCAGCGCTTACCATGGATACCCCTCCCCCAATAACGGAAAGACGATGCTCCAGGGATGGCTCACGGTGGTTCTGGTAGCGCTGGGTGGTGGCCTGGGTGGCATGGGGCGCCTGTTCGTCAGTCGCGCAGCGGCGAGCCGTTTCGGCAGCCGCTTCCCCTGGGGCACCCTGGGCGTCAATCTGCTCGGAGCCTTCGCCATCGGCTGGCTGGCGGCTGCGTTGTCCGCCGGTGCGTCGGCCCTGGCGCCGTTGCTGCTTGTCGGCGTGCTGGGTGGCTTTACCACGGTGTCCTCGTTCAGCCTGCAGACCCTCGACCTGCTGCGCGAAGGCCGCACGCTCGCCGCCGCCACCAACGTGACGGTGACGATTGGGCTGGGCCTCGCGGCGGCGGGCCTCGGCGCTTGGGTCGGGGCGCCGGCATGAGCCGCCTGGGTCGGGGCGCCGGCATGAGCCGCCTGGGTCAATGCGCCGGCATGAGCTGTCGTTGGCGGGCCAAGCCTGATCGCCACGATGCCAGGGCGCGGCAGGGTTGGCCCGCCATCGGCACCTGGCATCGCAGAGGTGGCCGATGAACACGTGGCGCTTGTACCTGGCTGTGGGCGTCGGCAGCGCGCTGGGATCGGTGTGCCGGTTGCTGGTTGGTTGGTTGTTCATGGCGTTCGAGACGGCCTCCTTTCCCTGGGCAACGCTCCTGGTCAATGTGCTTGGCTCGTGGCTGATCGCCCGTTTCGCAGTGCACGCCAGCTTGCGTGAGTGTGGCCGTCTAGCGCGGCTGCAGCCGTTTCTTGTCGCCGGTTTCTGCGGCGGTTTTACCACCTTTTCACTGTTTAGCCTCGAGGCGGTGACCTTCGTCGCCGACGGCCGCCCGCTACTCGCCGCCTGGTACGTCGTGATTAGCGTGCCGGCGTGGCTCATCGCGGCCTGGTGGGGCGATCGCGGGGCCCGTCGAGCGCTGACCTGAGCCGGTGGTGGCGTTGTGGTGTTCCGGCGTCGTGGCTGTCGTGCGTGTCGGAGGTCCGGCGCGAAAAACAGCAGGGCCACTCACGGGTGGCCCTGATCGTTGACAGGTGAGAAGTGGGAACAGTTCCGCTGGTATCAGCGGTGGTTCCTGGTCTTGCTCGTTTTGGCCGATTTTGCTGTGGCGGCCGGTTCGGTCGTCTTTTCCTTTGCCTTGGCGGTACTCTTGCTCGCCGGCTCGAAGTGCCCGCGAACCAGCCCCAGCAGGCCCTGGGTCGAGGCATCGAAGTCCTGACTGTGTTCGTCGATGCGCTCGCTGATCTCGCCGGCGATGCGCTTGCCAAGCTGCACGCCCCATTGGTCGAAGGAGTTGATGTTCCAGATCACCCCCTGGACGAACACCTTGTGCTCGTAGAGGGCGATCAGCGCGCCGAGGTTGCCAGGCGTCAATTCGTCGAGCAGCAGCACGCTGGACGGGCGATTGCCCGGACAGCTATAGGGATCCAGGTCGCCGCCCTGCTGGCTGCCCTCCATGAAGGCATTGGCCTGGGCCAGCATATTGGTCAGCAGGGCGAAGTGGTGGTCCTCGACGCCGGGCTCGGGCTTGAGCGAGGCGATGAAGTCAATGGGCACATAGCGAGTGCCCTGGTGCAGCAGCTGGAAGAAGGCGTGCTGACCATTGGAGCCGGTCTGGCCCCACACGATCGGGCCGGTCTTGTAGTCCACCGGGCGACCGAAGATATCCACCGACTTGCCGTTGGACTCCATGTCCAGTTGCTGGAGGAAGGCCGGCAACTGATGCAGGGCCTGGTCGTAGGGCACGATGGCCTGGGTCTCGGCGCCGACGAAGTTGATGTACCAGATGCCGATCAGGGCCATCAGCACCGGCATGTTTTCGGCCAGTGGGGCGTTCAAGAAGTGCTGGTCCATCTCCCAGGCGCCCTGCAGCATCTCGATAAAGCCCTCGAAGCCGATGGCCAGGGCAATGGGCAGGCCGATGGAGGACCACATGGAGTAACGGCCGCCGACCCAGGCCCAGAACTCGAACACGTTCTCCTCACGAATGCCGAACTCCATCGCCGCCTTGCGGTTGGTGGAGGCGGCGACGAAGTGGGCGCCGATGTCGGCGTCGTCGCCGGCCTGCTCGAGGAACCAGCGCCGAGCGGTGCGGGCGTTGAGCAGGGTCTCCTGGGTCGAGAAGGTCTTGGTCGAGACGATGAACAGGGTCGTGGCCGGGTCCAGGCGTCGCAGGACCTTCTGGATATGGGCGCCATCGACGTTGGAAACGAAGTGGAAGTTGATATCGGCGTGGCGCTGCTTGAGCAGGGCTCGGCAGGCCATGTTGGGCCCCAGGTCGGAGCCGCCGATGCCGATGTTGACCACGTCACGGATGCGCTGGCCGCTGAAACCCTTCCACTCGCCGCTGCGCACGGCGTCCGAGAAACGTCGAATCTGCTCGCGGGTGCTGTGGATCTCCGGCATCACATCCTCGCCGTCGACCATCACCGGCGTATCGCCCAGGTTGCGCAGAGCGGTATGCAGCACCGGACGATTCTCGGTGACATTGATGATATCGCCGGAGAACATCTGGGCGCGGCGTTGGACCAGGGCCGAGTGGTCGGCGAGCTCGAGCAGCTTGTCGAGCACTTCATCGGAGATCTGGTGCTTGGAATAGTCGAGGAACAGCCCGCCGACTCGCAGGCTCATCTTCTCGAAGCGCTGTGGGTCTCGGGTGAAGTAGTCGCGGATGCGATCGTCGGCGGTCTGCTCGTAAAGCCGCGTCAGGGATTGCCAGGTCACACTGCGAGTCAGCTGAAACACGGGGGTGTCCTCATGGGTGTCGACGAAATCAGTCGCTGCGCGAAGAGATCCAGGCGCCGGCGTCGGGGATGTCCATCTCGTAGTCCTGGTCGAGCAGGGGAGAACTCATCATGAAATCTGCGCTGGCCGGGTTGCAGGCGACCGGAATGTTCCACAGCGCCGCCAGGCGCAGCAGCGCCTTGACGTCGGGGTCATGGGGTTGGGGCGAGAAGGGGTCCCAGAAGAACACCAGCAGGTCCAGGCGCTGTTCGGTGATGCGCGCCCCGATCTGTTGGTCGCCGCCGAGAGGCCCGCTCATCAGGCCTTCCACGTCGAGCCCCAGGGCCTTGGCTAGGCGCGCTGCCGTGGTGCCGGTGCCGAGTAGCTGATGGCGGGCCAGCGTCTCGCGCCAGCGGTCGGCCCAGGCCATCATCTCGGGCTTCTTGCCGTCATGGGCGACCAGGGCGATGCGCTTGCGTGCCGGCAGGGTCCGGCGCGCGTCCTTGGCGGGGTGAGTGGCGGTCATGGCGAGCCTCCGGAGCTTGGGCGGTGAATGGAGTCACCGAGGGTGATGTCACCTTAGTATTTTGAAGGTAATATTACTACGTTTCCGAGATTCGACTAAGGGATAAGACGACGGTCCTCGGCGATAGAATTACGTCTAAGTCTTCGTTTTTGTGTGCGTATAAGCATATCTTGATCAAGGCGCTGGTAAGTAATGTTGTAAGTTTACCAAAATAACACTTGAGCCCTAGGCCGGGATGTACCACATTGGTGGCCATTAGCCGACGCCTTCGCGGGGGCTGGAGATCCTTCTCGAGCCCGCCACTCGTCGACGCCAGAATACCGTTCATCGATTTGGGGGATTCCTCGCCATGACGCTCAAGATTGCCATCAACGGATTCGGACGTATCGGTCGCAACGTGTTGCGCGCACTTTACGAGAACGACTATCGCGGCAAGGTCGAAGTGGTTGCCATCAATGACCTGGGTGATCCGACGCTCAACGCCCATCTGCTGCGTCACGACACCGTTCATGGCCACTTCCCTTTCAAGGTAGAACACGACGAGGAGAGTCTCAGCGTTGATGGTGATCGCATCGCGATCCTGTCCGAGCGCGACCCCGCCAGCTTGCCCTGGAAGACGCTCGGCGTGGACCTGGTAATGGAGTGCACGGGGCTGTTCGTCAAGCGAGCCGATGCCGGTAAGCACCTCGAGGCCGGCGCCGGCCGGGTACTGATCTCCGCGCCGAGCCCCGACTGCGATGCCACGGTGGTCTTCGGCGTCAACGAGCAGGTGCTGACGGCCAAGGATACCGTCGTTTCCAATGCCTCGTGCACTACCAACTGCCTGGCCCCGGTGGCCAAGGCGCTGAACGACGCCGTCGGTATCGAGAATGGTCTGATGACCACGATCCACGCCTACACCAACGATCAGAACCTGTCGGACGTGTACCACAAGGACCCCTACCGGGCGCGCAGCGCCACCCACTCGATGATTCCGACCAAGACTGGTGCGGCCGCCGCGGTGGGCAAGGTGCTGCCGGAACTGGCCGGCAAGTTCGATGGCCTGGCGGTGCGCGTGCCGGTGATCAATGTGTCCCTTGTCGATCTGGTATTCACCGCGTCCCGCGATACTACCAAGGACGAGATCAACGCGATCGTGGCCAAGGCCGCGGAGTCGTCTCCGGTGCTGGCGGTTAATGCCCAGCCGCTGGTGTCCATCGACTTCAACCACGATGCCAATTCGTCGACCTTCGATGCCAACCACACGCGCGTCAATGGCCGCCTGGTCAAGATCATGGCCTGGTATGACAATGAGTGGGGCTTCTCCAACCGCATGCTCGATACCGCCCTGGCCATGCAGGCCGCCAAGTAAGCAGCCATGCAGGCTGCCAAGTAAGCAGCCATGCAAGCCGCTAAGTAAGCAAAACGCACCTGCCCGCTGCCTTCGGCGGGCCTGGTGTGGCATCCTGAGGGCCGGGGTAGATTGTCGCCTCGACCAACAGTACAGACGCCGAAGCCATCACTGCTTCGGCGTCTTCGTGCGCAAGGACCGCCATGCTGCCCGACTACTCCTGGCTCGCCTGGGCCCTGATCATCTTCTCGACCTACCTCACTGGAGTCTCCAAGGGCGGCTTCGCCGGTGGCTTTGGCACCCTGTCGGTGCCACTGATGGCGCTTGCCATCGATCCCATCGCGGCGGCGGGCCTGCTGCTGCCGCTGTTGCTGGTGATGGATGTGATGGCGGTGAAGGCCTGGTGGGGCCACCACGACATCGCCGAGGTAAAGCGGCTGGTGCCTGGACTCGCGATAGGGGTGGTGGTGGCCACCCTGGTGGCGGGCAGCCTCGACGAGAACCACGTCAGGCTGCTGCTGGGGGTGGTCTCGCTGTTGTTTGTTGCTTACATGATCGTGAAGCCGGCGGCGTCGAAGCCGATTCGCCCCGTCTGGGCCTGGCCCGCCGGTATCGCAACCGGTATCACCAGTTTTATCGCCCACGCCGGTGCGCCGCCGATGAACCTTTACCTGGTGCCTCGCCGCCTGCCCAAGACCACCTTCATCGCCACCACCACCCTGGTCTTCGCCTCGGTCAACGCGATGAAGCTGCCGCCATATATATGGCTCGGTGAGATCAACCTGACCAGCATCTGGGCGTCGCTGGCGCTGGTGCCGGTGGCCTGGTTCGGTATCAAGAGCGGACTCTGGCTGCAGCACCGGGTCAATGAGCGGCTCTTCTACCGCCTGGTGGTGCTGGCCATGGCCATCGTCGGTGTGCAGCTGATCATCAAGGCGCTGGGGTGATTCGGTGCGGTCAGGTCGATGGGCACCGGCCGTTGCCAGGGGAGGTCATGGAGAAAGAAGAGCCCCGTCAGCACGGGGTAGAGAGAGACAGGATGGCGTCGGCCGACAGGCCACGGAATTTTCCCACGCAGGTGTCGGGCTCTCGTCAACCGGGCTCCTGGCAGGCTGCGGCGTAGCGAGATGGCGTCCAGTCGAATATGCTGGCAGCGGGTTTTTCCCCGCTGCCTGTGGGGAGCATAAGAACACGAGCACTCGCCCGGTGCTTACCTTCGACTGGAGACACCATGCGCCACTTTTCGCGCCTACTGACATCCGCCGCCGTCGTGTTCGGCGTCGCCGCATTGAGCGCTTCTCTGACCGCCCAGGCCGATACCCGCCTGACCTACAAGTCGGCGTCCGCCGGTACCGCCTATTACCAGATGGGGGTCGAGCTGTCCGAGGCCATCAAGACCGGCACCGACGGCGCCATGACCCTGACCCTGGAAGAGAGCCAGGGCTCGGTGCAGAACGTCATGGAGGTCATGGCCCGCCAGGGCAACTACGTGTTCACCTCGCCGCCTGGCCTCGTGAGCAAGGCGCGTGATGGTAGCGGCCCCTTCGAGCAACGCCAGAGCCCGCGTTTCCAGGACATCCGCGCGCTGTTCCCGATTCCGTCGCTGACCATGCATTTCGTCGTTGCCGGCGATACCGACGTGCTGACCCTCGATGATCTGGCCGGCAAGCATCTGCTGATTGGCCAGGGATCCTTCGGCGCCCGGGAAGCCTCGCGCTATCTCGAGCTGTTCGGCCTGACAGGCAAGGTCGAGGTCGATGATGCCGACGTGGGCAGTGCCCCGGATGCGCTCAAGAACGGCCAGATCGATGCCTTCGCCACGGCCAGCTCCTTCCCCGCGCCCAACGTGATCGAGACCGCCGCCAGCCACGCGGTGGGCCTGGTATCGTTCAGCGACGACGAGATCGCCAAGACCGGCGCCGCCCCCCAGGTGATTCCCGCCGGTACCTACGCCGGCGTCGACGATGACGTGTCGACGACCTCGCTGCCGGTGGTGGCCTACACCACCACGGCGATGGATGACGACACCGCCTATACCCTGACCCGGACGTTCTGGGAGCGTCGCGAGGCCATGGGTGAGACCTCCGCCTGGTGGAGCGCCATCTCGCCCGACATGCTGGCGAACCTGCAGGGCAAGCTGCATCCTGGCGCCTTGCGCTATTACGACGAAGCCGGCATCGAGGTGCCAGACGCTCTGCGTTGATCGGCCCCGTCAGTTGCCGCCGCGCCGCGGCCGATGGGCCGCGGCGTCGATGTTCTCTTGAGTGAAGGTGTCATGACCCCTGCTTCTTCTTCGGCCGAGGCGCCGACTCCCACGGCCACGACCGCGCGTGTTGGCCGGTGGTGGATTGCGCTTGGCGCCCTGTCGGTGCTGTTCCACCTCGGCCTGATCTTCCACGGTCTGACCCCGGCGCTGGTCAGTCGTCCCTTGCATATGGCGCTGGTATTGCCCTGGGTGCTGGTGTTTGCCGCCAAGGGCCGTGTTCAGCGCATTAGCGGGTTGATTCTCACGGCCCTGGGCATCGCCGCCTGTGTCTGGATCGCCTGGAACGAAGACGCCCTGAGCGGCCAGTATGGCTTCATCGACACGCCCTTTCAGATGGCGTTGGGCGTGCTGGTGATCGTGGTGGCGCTGGAGGCGGCACGCCGCGCCATCGGCTGGCCGCTGCCGCTGGTGACGGCCTTGGCGCTCGCCTACGCGGTCTTCGGCGAGTTCGTGCCTGGTGAATTCGGTCACCCCGGCATGCCCATGGCGAGCCTGGTCGGGTCGCTGTCCATCGCCGAGAGCGGCCTCTGGGGCAAGCTCACCGGCGTCAGCGTGTCGGTGGTGGCGATCTTCGTCATCTTCGGCGCGGTGCTCAATGCCGGTGAAGCGGGCAAGGGCTTCATGAACCTGGCCGGCGCGGCGGCGGGGCGCCTGACCGGCGGTGGCGCTAAGGTATCGGTGATCTCATCGGCGCTGATGGGCTCGATCTCGGGCTCGGCCTCGGCCAACGTGGCCTCTACCGGGGCCATCACCATTCCGTCCATGGCCCGGCTCGGCTACCCGAAGTCCTTGGCCGGGGCGGTGGAGGCGGTCGCCTCCTCGGGTGGCCAGATCATGCCACCGCTGATGGGCGCCGGCGCCTTCGTGATGGTGGAGCTGACCTGCACGCCCTACACCGAGATCATGGCCGCGGCCCTGCTGCCGGCGTTTCTGTACTTCGCCACGGTGTGGCTCGGCATCAACGCCTTCGCCACCCGCTATGACCTGCGCCCGGTCGACGCCGCCGATCGTCCGGCCCGGCGCGAGGTGGTGATGACGGCGCTGTTCTTCGCCGTGCCCTTCGCGGTGCTGCTGGAGCGCATCTTTATCGCCGGCAACACGCCGCAGTACGCCGCCAGCGTGGCGATCTTCGCCGGGGCGGCGCTGTTGGCGCTGAATGCCGAGCTCAAGGTCAACGGCC